>CXWJ01001191.1_pt1 | contig 55259 bp, 39 predicted proteins | sample 590841 | NCBI WGS metagenome assembly CXWJ01 (sample SAMEA3498367, study PRJEB10139) | wastewater metagenome | biome: wastewater treatment plant; material: activated sludge | place: Austria | collected 2015-01-21 | reverse complement strand
TCTCGCTTCGCTTGTGGTGATAAAGGACACCTTGTCGCCCAACCTCGACCCGGCCACTATACAGGTGCTCAGCGCCAGCCACCCGTTCACCTGGTCGCTGCGCGGCAACGGTATCGTGGAGTTTCGTTTCGACGGCATCAATCTGCCCGATATGAATTCCGACGAGGCGGGCAGCCACGGATTTGTGCAATTCTCCGTCAAACCCAAAGCCGGACTGCCTTTGGGTGAAATGACCGACAACACCGCCTACATTTATTTCGATTTCAATGAACCAATTATTACCAACACGGTGACTTCAACGGTGGTCAGCACGCACGAACCGGCAAACATCGTTCGATTGATAGCCCAGCCGAATCCGGCGCACGAAACGGTACGCATCCTGTTTCCCGAACAGGAAAGACCCGGTATTTTGAATTTATATCTTTACGATTTATCCGGTCAGTTGATGCAGACGGTACGGATGGAGGGTAATGAAGCGCGATTTGACGTGCGAAGGCTTCCCAATGGGATTTATCAGGTGCGAAGCAGTGATGAGCAACGTATTTACGTGGCAAAGTTTGAAGTGATGCATTGATAAAACCCGCCCACCTTCATAGAGTGCCTCGTAAGTCTCTTTATTTGTTTATATGGTGATTCGATTATTTCGTTACTCCCTCAAAATCAGGGTTAATATCAAATAAACAAATCACCATATAAACAAATTACCAACTTACGAAACAATCTCCTGGCGAAATCTATCCACGCTTTCGCCACCACCATACAACTGCCAATAACAACACCCCAGCCCCCAATAGCCATTTCCACCAGTCCGTGCTTCCCAATTCTACTTGCCCATCTGCGCCCGTGAGTGTGAACGCCGCCCAATGGAACGGCGCTTTGCGGGCATCCATCTCCGTGGAAGCGAGGTAACTGAGTTTAGCCTGCCGCAATGCCTCTGCTTTTGAAAGTCCATTTTCAAGATTGGTGTAAAAAGCGGAAAAAAGTTCGGCGGTAGATCGTTCGTTCACCGACCAATGACTGGCCAGGAGACTTTGGGCGCCTGCATAAGCGAATGCGCGCGCGAGGCTCAGTACGCCCTCGCCTTTTGCGAACTGACCTTTCCCGGTTTCGCAGGCACTGAGCGCGACCAAGGAGGCGCTCAGGCGTTGCGTATAAATTTCGGGCAAAATGAGCCGCCGGTCGTAGAACTCAATACCCTCGCCCGCATTGGCGTGGGTGGAGAGGTGCAACACGCCAAAACGCGGCGCTTTTTCCAAAAATTCACCGACAGATGCTCGCTCATTTTTGAGCAGGGCGACTTCAATTTTTTCAGGTACGTCGTGCGGACTGTTGGGCAGCGCGGCGAGGTTGTCGCGAGCCTGTTCGGTGAAAGGGGTTATTTGTAACAAACCCTTTTCAGCCGTCGTTTTGTCGCCGTTTTGCAAAGTCAGTAGTGTGGCCGACCAAGCGTAGCGAAGGGTTTTTGAGCGGAGCAGGTAAGGGGCGTTTGCAAAATTTCCCTTGTGCGGAGCAGTCAGGAGCGTCTCGAAAGGGAGTTGGCAAAGCAGACCATCGGGGACGACAATAAGGGTGCTGGCATTGAAAAATGCCGTGTCGGGAAGCAGGTTTTTACACAAAAAATAAGCTTGTGAAAAGTATTTGGCCGGGTCACTTTGCTGGCTGTTTTTGTCAGCCAAAGTTTTGATAAAGGAGGCAAGTGTGCTGTCGAGCCTCTCGGTTGTTCCTTTGTCAGTGTAATTTATTTTTTTCCACAAAGTGGAATTGTACGAGACAAGGAGCATATACAAAGCCTGTTCGCCAAAAAAATATTCAATCACGGAAGCGTTTTGAGCGCCTGCTATCGCCTGCACTTTTGACAGGGAGGCCACATCGCTACCGTATTTCAAGCGGTAATATTGAGGGTAATTTTTCTCCAAAACGATCGTGAATGAATCCAAAGTGGACTTGGCTTTTAAGTATTTTAGTTGAAAACTCGCCATTTTGAATTCGTTGCCAGACTGCTCAATTTGCTCCGGGCTGTACAGCAAATTTTGGTACGACGACATTTGGGTTTTCAACAACGTTTCTTTTTCAAGCCAGGCCTCCGTCACACCGGCATTTTGTTTTGCCTCAAAATCGTGGAGCGAGGCGAGCAATTCGGCGGCCTTGCTTTTTTCCATAAAATGGAATATCTGCTCTAAGTATTCGCGCTTGGGATTGGCTGACCAAAGTTGATGTAGGCTGTTCAAGGCGTCTTCGGCAACGGCGAACACCTGTTTTTGCGCCGCTTGCCGAGCGGTTTTTGTTAGCAAGCCAATTTTCAAACTGTCGGCGAGGGCCAAGGCATCTTCGAAGGCCGACACGCTTTGGCGGAGCAGCGACGTGTCGCGGTTTTGGAGGTGCTGCGCCGCCCGGATTTTTCCCGTCAGGCGATGCACTTCAATGAGTTCCGACAAACTGTTGATGTCAACGGTGGCTGGTTTTTCACCCGGCAAAATTTTTTTTGTCAGGAACGACAGCCGAGCATCTTCCGCCAGTTGCAGGGCTTTCCCCAATGCTCCAATGCTGAATTCTAATTCGGCCAACTGCTTTTTTAGCCGCCCGGTGGAAGGGTGATGGTTGCCCACTTTTTCGAGCGAAATTTGCAGGGCTTGCTGGAGGTATTGTCGAGCCTGCGGAAGGTCGTTCTTGTGTTGATAAGCCAGCCCCAGTTGGTATAAAATATTCACCCGATTGTAGCTGTCGGCATCGAAAGCAGCGTCGGCCATTCGATACGATTGTTGAAAACAAGCGAGCGCACTGTCCACTTGGCTTTGTTTCAAAAAAGCATTTCCGAGCGAGAGCAGGTTGGAATAATAGGCGTTCAGGTCGTCGCGCTTGCCGATTTGCAGCATAGCCAAACTCGCTCGATAGGCCGCTACCGCCCTGTCGTACTCTTCTTTTGCCGCGAAACAATCGCCCATGCCGCCGTAGATAAGGCATTGCAAATGACTGCGCGGCACACCCGTTTCTTTTTCCAAAGCCAAAGCTTCGTAGTACAAATCGAGCGACTCGTCGGCATCACCGAGGTTGAGCCGTGTTTGCGCCATGTTGATGAGATATTTGACGAAATTCGAATCTTTTTTTCGATTGGAAGCAAGCGCCAAATCGCGGGCTTTTTTGAAAAAATCGTGCGCTTTGCGATAATGACCCAAAGTGAAATAGGTCAGTCCCAAGTTGTTGTAAATCTTCAGATAGGTGCGGGTGTTTTTCGGGGAAAGCGAGTCGAGGTGAGCCAGAGCCTTTTCATACCAAGCGATAGACGTGGCGTAGTCGTCTATAAGCCAATGCGCGATGCCGAAACGCTCGTAGGCGCCCGCCAATTCGGGCGAGGGGTCGGGGTAAACCTGTGTGGCGATGTCCAGCGCTTGTTGGTAATACCCCAGACATTTGTTGAAATCGGCTTCCGTCCGCCTGTCGGCGTGGATATTGCCGAGTATGGTGTTGAGTTTGGCAATTTCGGGGTGGTGCTCGCCGAGTTTTTCTCGCGCCTCTCCGATGGTCGCAAGGCACAGCGTCGCTGCTTTTTCGGACTCCAGCGAAGCCCAGAGGCAATGGGCTGTTTTGCGCTGGCAGGTGGTGTATTTTTCCCAGTTCTGTTGTTGCAAAAAACGCGGCGCCAGCGAGCGGAACAGGAGCATGGCGCTGTCGTATCGCAGCGCGTCGAGCAGGGTGTCGGCGCGGGCATAGAGGGAATCCGCGACGACTTCTTCCATGGTTTGTGCAGGTTTGGCCGGCGGTTCTTTTTGGCAGTCGAACAAAAAAAAGCTCACCAGCAGGAGTAGGCAGCAGCAGGTTTTCTCCATCACCATTTGATTTTTGATGGTAAAAATAGCCGCTTTATTCGTACGGTGTTTCTCTTTTGTTTTTCCTGTTTCAAAAAAAGAAAAACGGGCTGCGCGGCGAGAGACGGCAGCCCGGTGCGACCTGTAGGTTTCGAGTTGTTTACCAGTCGATGAGTCGCGTACTTAACTATTCTCTACTCTTTCACCACTTTCGCTGTGCCGACGAGTCTTTCGCCCGTCAGGTGCTGGATGAAGTAAATCCCTGATTGCAAAAGGCTCAGGTCAAGCCCTTGCTCTTGAATTCCTGTTTGAGCCTTAATCACTTGAACAACTTTTCCCTGAGTGTCTGTGATGCGGATTTGTGTCCCTTCTTGTGCCGGGGCCGACAGTATCACGGTGAGCAAACCGCTCGTGGGGTTCGGAACGATTTTCAAACTCGCGCCCTCGCCAGGCTCTTCGACCGAGACGGAAAGGCATTGTATGAGATAAAAATCAACGGTTTTTATACAGCCGTTGCAGTTCGCTTCGAAGCGGTACGAAATGTTGCCCTGATTCACATTAAGCGTAGTGCCTGTTTCGCCCAACAGGAGAACATAGGTCGCCATGCTCGCATTATAAATGTACCATTGATAAGTGCAGCCGCCAACCGCAGGGGGATTTATGATGACTCCCGTGAGCGTCACTATCTCGTCTTCGCAGCGGAAGCAAGGCCCCAGCACCACCGCTTTGCAAGGCGGGGCGACGGTAACGACGACTGATTTTTTCTTCGGGTCGGGACAGCACACGTCCGTCACAACGGCGTAGTAATTGCCCGAATAGTCGCCGTTCAGCGTCGCGTCCATATAGACATAACTCGCAGGACTTGAGGTGTGTGTGGTAGTGGCAATCGGGTTTCCATCTTTGAACCACTGCACACTATACCCGCAACCTGAAGACGAGAGCACAGCTACTTGCAAATTAAACCCCGTCACCATGCAGAGGTCGAGCGGATTGGCAGAGAACGAGCCGAGCGTGAGCGGGTCGTAAAAGTCAAGTTTCAGAACCACCTCGTCCTGCATGCAAACGCCGTTGTTTTTCGTGACTTTGTACCAAGTGTCCTGATAGAGTTTGTTGGTGTTGAAAAGCGGGTTCATCGTACCTGCGGAAGCTATCGGTGTATAGGAGGCTCCATTCGTACTGGTGTGCCATTGCCACATGGGAGGGTCGGGCGGCTTGGTGGCACATTCGGGGGTGTAAGCGATTTGAGCATCTTCGCCGGGGCATAGCGGCAACACGTCGGGCGGCAGCAAGGTCAATATTCCGACCGGAGCGTTGTTGTCGTAAATCCGAATTCTGTACTCACAAGTCTCGGGGCCGCAGAGCTGATTGACATTAACACCGAATAAATACTCCCACCAACAACCATTTGGGTCAACAATCGGAGCGCCGGATAAACTCAAGCCATTTAGGCTCAGCGTATTGCCTGTTTGTCCGGGCAACACCCCTGCGTGGTTGTACCATTGCACCGTTTCGCCACAAACCGGGGTGTAATTGACAGCCAATGTAACGACAGACGGTACTGCATTGGAACACAAGTTGGGCAGCGTAGTGGATGTAATGCTGCAATTAACAGGTTTACAAAGCGTGACAGTCGCCACGTTGGAGGTCAGCAAAGTGCAGGGGCCGCCGCAAGCGCCTTGCAGCACTTCGGCATACACGCACACATCGCCGGAAAGGTATTCGGGCAAAAGCAAGAGGTCGTTGCAGGTGTTGGTGACTTGGTAAGGCACGCCCCAAGCCGGGTCGCCCACGGGCGGGCAAGGCAGATACGACACATACCAGCGCACTTGCTGCACACCAGGCAGCATGGCACAGCCGACCAATGGCACGCTGAACTGCGCGGCATCTTCGCAAACCATCGCGTCGTCCACTTCTATTTCAAAACAACAAGGCGTGGCAAATGTGAACGGTATCGCGCAATTCACTACGCCATTCGGGCAGGGGCACGACAGGTTGACGACGAGAGAAATATTGTTGGGAATACAAATCGCTGTCACTGTGACGGTACCGGTTATTGTGCCAATATCACCGCTCCAAATTGCAGGGTTGCTCACGACGGTCAAGCCCGCTTGGGAAGTGCTGACGGTTGCCGTGCAAACGCCCGTCGAACCCGTCAAATCTTGCACCGTGACTGAATATGAAAACACGCGGGGGTTGGTGGCGGTACATTCGATGTCGGACGCAGTGACCTGACCGCACACACAGTTGATGACAATGGGGAAGGAGCAGGTAGAAACAAGGCCAGGCATGTCGGTGGCGGTGTAAATCACCGTCACATTGTCGCCGCAGTCATAAAAGTCTGTGACAGGGTGAGAACTGGTATAACTCACCATCGGGCAGTTGTCGGTCAAGGTAACGGGCGGGAGTAAAGTCACCGTTGCGCCGCCTTCGCAAGCGGGTAGTGCTGAAATAACAACCGCCGGAGGGCAGACAACGACTGGGAGCTGGTTGTCCAATACCGTGACATTGAAAATACAATCGGAAAAGTTGCCCGAAAAATCCATCGCCTTGCAGTCGCAGGTGGTCGTTCCTTTATTATACAAAGTGTTGATGAATGTCCCGGTAGTAACTCCTGAAAGTACGCAGTTGATTGTCGGGTTGAAGTCGCAGTCGTCAATAGCCGTGACAAGCGGGCTGTGAGCCGCTGCACAAATACCTTGGTCGGTACCGAGGGTAATGTCATCGGGGCAATCAATTATCGGGGGAATAAAATCAAAAGCAAAAACATCTTTGCAAACGCTGTTGGAGCATCCGTTAGCGTCGGTGACTGTCAAGCAAACAGTGAATACGCCGGGAAATGGGAATGTCCAAACCTGATTGTTGCCTGTCACTATGTTTCCGTCAAAATTCCAAGTGTATTGAAAAGGCGCAGTGCCGGTAGCCGACGCGATAAATTCAAAGGTTAAACAAGGAGGACTTGTCAACTCAGAAAAATTGAAGTCGGCGACGACTGCGCAAGAATCGCAAAACGATTGGCAAGCGTAATTGATGGGCTGCGCTGTCACGTTCGTTGACGAAGGCGTGGGCAAACCCTGCAGCATCACTGAGATAGGTTGGCCCGGTACCACCACAAACTGGCGGTCGCCCAAAAAATTTTTGTGGCACTCAGGTGTAAAATTCAGATTAAAAACCCCTGCCGCCAAATCGAAATTGCCAAAAACAGAAGGCGCCTCGCGGCGGGCATCTGCATAAAAAATAAAATCCGCTGCTGGAGTCACCGAAAATTTCGGCAAGGCATAAGCATCGTCGTTGGGGCCTTCCAAATATCGCTGGTAAGCCACCGTCAATGGCGGCGTGAACAAAGGATTGTAAACAAAGCGGTGCATCACGTTGCGGTTCGGGACATTTTTTTCGGGACCGACCGCGTAGAGCCGTTCTTGGCTGTCCAACCCAATTTCTCTGAACTCCAATATGGAACTCAACCGCATCATGCTCAGCGCGAAATTGGCGTTCAGCACCCCGATAAAAGCCATTTGGTTGCCAAAATCCGCGCCGGCGAGGGCGATGTCTCCGTTCGGCAGTTGTACACCATCGTAAATATCCAGCACAGCGGCGTATCTGTACGCCGCCTGAACGCCGCCAAATTGGCCCTCCAATCTTATCAAAATCCCGTCGTTGGCTGATATGTCGTTGCCTGTTATCACCAAATCGCCTTGCGCAGCGCCCACCGTCAAAGGGAAGATTCCCCTGTGCACCTCCATTTCCGACCCTGCCGCGTAGTTGTAGGTGTTGTACCAGTTGAAATTGCCGTTCGCGTCTATGTTAGCCAGCGTGACCAGGTCATGCGCAGATGGGGGCGGTGGACTCGACGCGGGGTTTATCGTACCAACAATGTAGTATGGGAAAGCGGGGTTTTTCGGGTTGGGGTGGCGTGTGATTCGGTTGAAATGCTCGCGCCCCGTTTGCTGATATTTCCGGGCGACGGTCGTCACCAGCCCGCCCGCGTCGTCCACTTTCACCAAAAGCGACTGGTTGTTTTGTTGCACCCCGTTGAGTTGAAACGGCTCTGTAGCCCCCACGAGCAGAAACTCGTCCGTCGCCGGCACATATTCAAAATCGTGAAAAATGGACGGTTCGCTCAGTTCAAATATCCATTGGAGCGAACCCGTCAAGTCGTACTTACTGAAAGTCGCATAGTTCAGCCCGTTATCCGTTCTGACTCCTGCAAGATAAACGCCGTCGCCGAATTGTTTAATTTTGGTGGGCGCATTGTAAGCCGAGTCCCCGCAAAGTTGGTCCCAAGTGATGATGGGAGGAGCCGTCTGGCAAGGTATCACAAATTCTACTTGTGTTCCGCATTGAACAGCGGGCGGCAGAGTCGAACTCGCAACTAAGTCAAAAGCCGTCAATCCTGCAGGCGCATTCGCAAAACAAACCGTCCCGATAGTCACATAGCCGTTCAGCGACGCGGGCGTCACCAAATTGACCGAAGAAGAAAACGTGGCAAGGTCGTTCGAGGCATTTATGGAAACCGTCGTCGTGCTTTGTGCAGCGGTAGCACTTACGATTTCGCAGGTCAAGCCGGGGAAAAAATTGCTGTTGACCGTTATTTGGTTGAAAAAAAGTTGACTGCAAGTGGAGTCGAAAAAATATATATTCAATTCGTAGCAACAGTTGCCCACGTCTTTCAACTGGATATCGCAGCTACATACGCTTTGGTCTATGCCAGCCATGGAAGAAGATTGGCTTTTCCCGGCCAATGGGAAAACGACACTCAAAATGACGATGAAAAAATACTTTATCATGGCAAATGATTTTTTGAATGGACAAAGAAAAAATATCACGAAGGCTGCCGCGCAGCCATCAAGGCTGGCAAGGCACAATCGTCCCGCTGGCCGTGTCGGTGCAGCCAGTAGCAGGGTCGGTCACCGTGACGGTGAAAGTGGTGCCGGAGGGCGGAGGCGTATAGGTAATGCTGCACCCGCTGCCCGTGTAAGTCCCGGTGACATCGATCCATGTCCAAGAATAAATGAATGTAGCAGGGTTGGTGCCACAGGTATTTTCGGTGACTATACAGGCATCAATAGTAATGGGCGTGCCCAAAAAGGCGCATTCGTTCGGCGAAAGCGGGCAACTCATGGCCGCAATCAATTCGCAGATTTGAAGACAATGCCAATTTGTCTGTGTCACTTGGCAGCCATCCGAAATATCCACCCAGTAACAAGCCTCTTTTGTAGCAAAAAAACTGGGCGAAAGTCCCGACTGCACCTCTAGCCCATCGCAATACCAAGTGTAGGTGTAAGGCCCCGGCGTAGCGACAGAGAGCAAAGCGCCGCCATCCTCCACACATATTTGGCTCAACCCAAGAATCACATCGGCAGGAGGGGGCGGCAAAAATTCGATTCGCAAAGTGTCGCCATAACAAGGCTCACAACCTGAAGGCGTGGTGAGAGGCTGGCAAGCGATGCGATAATAAATGGGCGGCAAACCCGAAGGCCAAGTCCAATCGCCGGGCAACTCGTTGGTGTTTTGCACATGGTTTGAAAAACCCATGTTTGTCCAAATCAATTGGTCGAACGAATATTCCCACTGCGGGTTGCAATCGGAGAACGGCGTAGCAATTGCCAGCGAGGCATCGTCGCCCGGACATATCGAATAGCATTTCATCCCATTGGGGCAGGGGGTCACAGGCGGTCCGAGCGTGGTGCAAAGCGGATCTTTGTCAATCGTGCCGCACTTGGGCATTGGGTCCACTTTGATACAACTTGTGAACATCATCGTTTTAGAACAATGAATCACTTTCGCCTCAAAACAAATGCTCGGCGTACCGACCGTCACGTTAGTGGCCGAAATTGTCAAAAGATTGTCCCATGCCGAATTGTGCGCGCCGTTTTGATACCAAAGTATCTGCGTCGCGGCACCCGGCGTGTTTACAAAGGGATCGGGAGAATTGAGTGTCACCGTAAAATCTGCCACATCGCCCGCACAAAGGGTATTGTTCAACAACCCAGAAGGAATCACCGTGATGTCCACGGTCGCCGGGCTGATGGGGCAACAGATGCGCAGCGTGTATTCATCGCTAATGTATTCGCAAGAGCCGTTCACAGGGTCGTTCACCGTTATTTTGGCGCGATAAATTCTGTCCACGAAGCCATCCGCATTTGCCGAAGAACAATCGCAGTTCACGCTCGGCGACACAAAACAAAAGCCTATGAACGAAGGGTCGGCCACCGGTTGCCAGCCCGCGCCGTCGTCATTAAATTCCCAGGCCACCGCCATGCCGGGTGGCGGCTGCGGGGGCGTGTTATTCTTTTTCAAGCAAAAATGCACCGGGTCGCCCGAACAGATTTCCGTCAGCAAAGGCGAGGTATTGGGCAGTTGGCCACGCAGTTCCAAATCACAACTGGTGAGGTCGGGATACACGAGTTCCGCATTTGAACAGACGAAATTGCTCACTGCGCCCGGCAGCAGCGAAAATCCAGACAATTGACCGTTGTTGCCGTTGGGTGTCGCGTCTATCGCCTGCGTGGTGCCCATGTTGTCCTGCAACGCCACCCCTTGGTCAAGATGCCAGTAAGCCATCAGGCCCGGCTCGGAGCCTTCCAGCAAGCAAGGGTCGCAAGCCGTGATGTCGGCAGTGGGCAGCGCCGTGTTCCAGAGTTTTATTTCGTCTACCATCCCCAGCCAATCCTGAGCAGGCGTTGGGCCTCCTGCCCAATGCCCTACACGAAACAAAGTAGAGTTCAAAAATCCCATGTTGTTCGCCGTGTAAATGGAAGCGCAATCGAGAAAAACCGTCGCGTTGTTGCCCGTGCGCACCACAGAGATTTGATGCCAGTTGCCGTCGCGGATGTTTGTGGCGCTCATGTTGAACGGCCCGCCGCTGCCACCGCTGGTTGGAAAGAAAAAAATGGACAACAGGCCGCCGCATTCGCCGATTTCAAAACGGCTGCCCGTACCACTAAGGGCAAAAAGCCGTCGGAAACTGCCGGTACAGTTGACGTTGCCGCCCGTAGCGTCGGAACGAAACCACATTTGAACAGTAAAATCCGAATTGGGAGAGAAAACCGCCGGAAGCGGGCTTAGGGTGATAAAATCGCCGTCGCCATCGAAGTTCAAAGCGCGATTTTCACATTGAGCGAACAAAAAACGGCTCGCCGACAAGAGCAATAACAAGGGTAGAAGTTTGCACATGGCTTGGATTGTTATGGTTTTGAGTGCATCTTGGAAAGCAATTCCGAAATCGCTTTTCACCCTTACATCCGCTCTACATGAATATTGTTACCCCTCAATCCTCTTTTATTTTTCAATAAAATGTCGACCCCGCTTTTCTACCTTTGACCGCAATGAAACAAACATCCCAATGATCGCCCCGCACCCTGATACCCGTTTTCTAACATCGCTGACGAGCAACGACCACCTCGGCATCGAAGAGATTTACACACAGTTCGCTGTTCGCATCCAGCGCTTCGTGGAGGCCAACAACGGCAATACCGACGATGCCCGCGACCTGTTTCAAGAAGCCCTGATTGCCATCAGCCGACAAGCACGGCGACCTAGTTTTACCCTAACCTGCCCTTTTGGAGCCTATCTCTACTGCGTATGCCGGGGCAAATGGCTCAACGAACTCAAGCGTCGCCAACGGGCAGCGGTAACAATCCGGGAAGCCGGCGGATTTACGGATATGGAAACAGGTGGCGAACTGGCTGAAGCGACACTCCGCGAAGAAACCCGCGACCGTTTGTTTCTGCAATCGTTTGAAAAATTATCTGCTGGATGCCGTCAATTGCTCCGCCTGTCTTGGTCGGGCATTTCGATGGAAGAAGTGAGCAAGGAACTCGGCATCAGTTATAATTACGCCCGAAAAAAGAAACACGAGTGTGTCAGTCAGTTGATCGCTCGCATCCGAAATACTCCAGAATACGCGCAGATGAAAAGTGAATAATCATAATACGCATGGAAGAGATTTTTCCTCGCATCGAAGACTACTTGGACGGGCTGTTGACCGACGCCGAACGCCACGCCTTTGAGGCGGATATACGAACCGATCAGGCATTGGCTGTGGCCTTCGCTCAGGTGCGCGAAGCCCGGGAGCGAATTAGCCGGCAATGGATGCAGGACAATACTGAGGCTACATTGCGGGAGCATTTGAATGAATTCGGCAAGCAACATTTTGGGAATGCCGGACAACCCAACCGCAACGCCCGGCGCTTTTTCATCGGGCGCTGGTGGATGGCGGCAGCTGCAACAGTAGCAGCGCTAATTATCTGGGTCTCCTGGCCGCCCGGTGACGATGCGTTATACATGCGTTACCGGGCATTTCCCGAGGCTTCTTTTACACTCAGAAGCAGCAACAAACCGACGCTTGATGCAGCCTCCAGGGCATTCAACGACAAAAACTTTACTGCCGCATTGTCTGCGTTGAACACATATTTGCAGCAGCAACCCGCCGACCTGGAGGCTCGTTTTTTTAGTGGTTTGTGTCAGCTCGAATTAAGCCGTTTTACTGAAGCCGAAGCTACGTTCCGGGAAATCATTGCTCCAGACAATGCCTGGTCTGGCGAAGCCCGCTGGTACCTGGCTCTCACTTATTTGCGAAATAATAAGATCGAAGCATGTAAGAACATCCTGCGTGAAATACCGCAGGGTGGAGCGCATTATACCGAAGCACAGGAGTTATTGAGCAAAATATAACCTGCCGTATTATTGATTTTTATAAATCGGCTTTTTCAAAAAACATGTTAACAAGGCGATGGCCTTTTTACAAAAAATCAACGCCCGTTATTTTTGCATTTTGAAACAAGAACACACAGTTCTATTACAAAAAATAAAGCGCTATGCGAGCAATTAAAACCTCCTTATTTATCGTGCTTTTCTCCCTCACGATGTGCCAACAGGCGAGGGCTCAAAATACACCGCCCTCGTTTCAGGAACTGGAACGCCAAATGCTCGACATGCAACAGCGGATGATGGAGCAATTGCGCAACAGTCCCTTCGGCGACCCGAATTTTGCCATGCCTCAATGGGACACCACTTTTCAATTCCGCTTCGATACGGCCTTCGAAGGCGGCAATATGTCGCAGTTTTTCCGTTTTTCACCATTCGGCGGCGACAGCACCCTGCAACAGGACGACTTTTTCGGCTTCGGGCGCATCTTCGACCAGTTTTTCAACCTCGACGGCCAATTCGGGCAACCTGATTATGGTATCCGGGATTTCCCGCAGGACGATGGAGAAAAACCTCAGAGCGAAGACGACCTTTTGCCTGAAGAACGCCTGCGCTTGCAGGAAGAAACTGAGAAATCAGGAAAAAAACAATCTGCGCCAAAGCCCGCCGACCCGAAGCCAGATCCTAAAGTGAAGACGATACGGATTTAGAGGGGTTGAGAAAGTTGAGGGGTTGAGATTGTTGAGAAAAAAGCCTCCTTCTCAACCCCTCAACTTTTCTCAACCCCTCAACTTTCTCAACCTTTTCTCCACCCTTCAAAACCTTTTCCTTTTCTTTGCCCCGGCTTTGGAACAAAAAACACAACACCTGTAACAAACATTTGCCGCAACCCGCTGTTTCAAAGCCAACTAATCGAAGGGCAAACTCTCCGGCCATGCAAACGAACGAACAAGTGGATGTCATCATCTACCGCGTCGGCGAAAAAGGACTTGAAGTCTTTTTAGTCAACCCAACAAACGAACAAAACGCTGAAGATCAGTGGAAAACGCCGACTGCGACGGATGGCGCACCAGATCGGCTCGCCAATTGCATCCAACTCGACCCGGTCACCGGCGCCAACGGAGAATCACGAAAAGCCATAGCCATCGAGGCCGACTGGCATGAAATCCCTTCCCTCCGCGCCCTGATCTATGAGGATTACCGCGTGGCCAAAGAAAAGGCCAAGCAGCACATCAAAAATCTGCTCCCGGATGTTGACAAAGGTACTTTTTTCGCAGTAAAAGAAGCCCTCAAGCGCGTCATGCCCGAGCAGTACGCCTACCTCAAAGAGTTGAAAGACATTGTGTTGGAGAAAAACTCTACCAAATACCTCTGATTCGCTCAGGATTTATCCTTTCCCGTTTTCCGGCCTTCCTTCAAACAAGGCCAGGATAATATTCCCCATATAAACCCCCAACGCCGACTCTACGAAGGTGAGGAACATGGTCATGTCCTGAAAATTGAGGATATTGGGCGCCAGCGCTTTCAGCGTAATCAGGCTGAGCACGATGATAAAATGGCCGTTCACGAGCCATTTCACGAGGCTGCTGATCGGAGCGCCGTTTTGCACATTCAGGTTCGGCTCGGTAATGCTCCGACCGAGAAAGCGGAACACCGCGCCGCCATAAAGTGCCGTTACCGGGGCCAGGATGCCCATCAGCGAAGTGAATTCTTCGAAGTCGAATCCACGCAGGATATAAAAGATGCACGACACGCCGATTAGCGCGAAGTGATACACTAAAATCTGCCGGGCGATACGAGTGCGCGGCGATAGTTGGCCCTTGGCGGAGGCGGAGTCAGTTGTCGTTTCGGTATTTGCCATTGGCGATGCCATGGTCCGTGTGCTGCTGGTTGTCATTGGCGAAGGTAATCCGTTAATTTTTTAAAGAGCCGTTTCTGATATTCTTCCAGATTGCTCTTGTAACGCAAATCCATGTCTTTATAGTCGTTTTTACGGGGAGGAAAAATAATGCCGGAGCCATATTTTCCCTGAAATTCCCAAGAAAGTTCCACGTCATCGCCTTTTTGAAGGCCTTTCACGTAAATCCTGTGGTATTCAAAAAAGCCGTCGGGGCAAATTTCATAATTCAAATGGGTTACTTCCAGCACAAATTCATCATAAGTTGTATAGGAGGTATCCACCTTTGCCCGCCAAAGTATCGGGGTACCTTTCATTTTGTAAAAATTGGTCAGATAACGCCGGGCACTGCTACACACCGCATTCACCTTTTTCCCACGCACCGTCAGTTTGTTTTCGCCGGAGTTTGCACCTTGTAATGATGCGGGCGTACTCACTTCAACTACCGTCGCGCCCCGAATATTGCGTTGTTCCACCGGAACTTTTCCGTTCCGGCTGTACACTTTGGCTAAAAAATGCGCGGGCTCGTGGCAGCGCACCACCACTTCAGCCTGTCCGGGCGGCACCTCTGCCAGAAATGCCCATTTTTGCAACAACCGTTCGTGAAAAAATTGACCGTTCACCATTTTGTTGGCCTGTTCGAGTTTTGTCCAGGCACATTGGATGGAGTCGCAGGCCAGTTTGCTGTCATGTGCCGGGCGAAGAAACAGGGTTACTTTTTTCATCGACACCGCCACGCTGTCGGCCTTAAAAATTCCATGCAACTGATTTTGGAAGAGCCATTGGCCGAACTCGGTTTTTTTATTCTGGAAAAAGGCTTTGTCCTGCCGAAGATCGGTTGATGGTTGCGCCCCCGATTCGGTGGCGCAGAAGCAGGACAGAAAGCAGGTCAGGAAGATTAGCCATAAAAGGCGGAAGGCCATCGCGGAAGTTTTTGTTGTGTGCGGGAGAATGACGCTGGCCTGATACCGCTTATTTTCAATACGTTTCGGTTTAACATTTTCTAAATCCGGGCACCGTACGCCGGAAGTCCGTTCCGGCAAAGCCACGCTGACGTATGCCGGAAGTCCGCTCCGGCAAAGCCACGCCGGAACGGACTTCCGGAGTACGTCAAAGCACGTTTGCCAGTTGCTCTTTTATTTTCTCCAACTCATCTTTCATTTGCACGATCAACCGCTGGATGTCGGCATCATAAGCCTTGGCGCCAAGCGTATTTATTTCGCGCCCCATTTCCTGGGAGATAAAACCCAGCGAACGACCGGCAGACTGTTTGGGGTTGTCTACCTGTTCGAGAAAGTATTTGCAGTGTTGTTCGAGACGCACCTTTTCTTCGGTCACGTCCATTTTTTCCAGGTAGTAGAGGATTTCCTGTTCGAAGCGGTTGGCATCGAGGTTTTCTTTTCCGAATGCTTCTTCCATGTTGTTGCGCATCCGCTCACGCATCCGCGTGAAGCGTTCCTGTTCAAAAGGTGCAATCTCGGCCAATAACAAAAGAATGTTCGCCACACGCAGGCGAAGGTCGGCTTCCAGTGCCTTGCCTTCCTGACGGCGAAAATGTTTGAAATGATCCAACGCCCGGGTTACGGTGTCGCTTACCGCCGCCCATTCGTCCTCGTCCACTTCGCCGGAAGCCGAAGCCACCACGTTGGGGATGCGGAGTATAGCCTGCAACATATCGGTCTGACCGATACCCAGTTCGCCGGCTAAGCGGTGCAGTTCACGGTGGTAACCGCGGAATAAAGATTCGTTGAGGCTAACGGTAGCGGCGCCGTCGGCATTTTGCACTTCGATAACGACATCGATCTTTCCGCGCTCTGCATGGTCGGTCACTAATTTGCGAAGTTCAACCTCTTTCTCTTTGTAATCGCCAGGCAGGCGGAGTTTCAGATCGGTCATTTTGGAATTAAGCGCCCGCACCTCTGCGGTGATGGTTTTTTCGCCGAAACTTCCGGAAGCGCGGCCATAGCCGGTCATGGATAGCAACATACTTAATATGGTCAATGATAAATGATGAATGATAAATGGTTTAATGGGAAGCAACCGGCATCCTCTGCCACTGCCACTGCTACTGCCACTGCCACTGCTACTGCCACTGCCACTGCCACTGCCCACCGGACAACGGGCTGCAAAAGTAGGGAAAACCAACCGGCACTTGGGTTGCAATAAATTTTTTGGCCAAAATGTTTGTAAAGTACTGAAATAGAGCGAGTTTTCGGCGTGAAATTGAGAACGCCCGTTTTTCTTCCAAAAAATAAATTTCTTTGATAGTCAAGGCGATACACGCCTGAAATTTTTGAGGAAAAGTTTGCTGGGGTGAAAAATTGTGCGATCTTTGCGTCTCTTTTTCACGAATACCCATTTTTCGTTCATAATTCATTCAAAATCAACGAAATAAAACATGAGAAAGGCTGACCTTGTGAACGCTATTTCCGAGAAAACCGGCGTTGCCAAAGTGGACGTCCTCGTTACACTTGAGGAACTTTTTAAAGAAATCAAGACCACCATGACGAATGGCGAAAACGTCTATATCCGCGGTTTTGGCAGCTTCGTTATTAAAAAACGCGCCAAAAAAGTGGGTCGCCATATCAAAAAAGGCAAATCCATCGAGATTCCGGAACACTACATCCCATCGTTCAAACCGGCAAAAATTTTCACCGAACAGGTGAAGAAAAAAGTTCACTCGCTACCGAAAGATTAAGGGGTTAAAAAAGTTGAATAGGTTGAATGGGTTAAATTCGTTCGCAGCAACATTAACCAATTCAACCAATTCAACCAATTCAACCAATTCAACCCTTTTATGAATAAAGCACAATATCTGGCTGTTTCAGGCGCACTGGCCTTGTTTTTGGGCCTGTACTTCTGTTTCGATACCAAGACGGACAAGCAGAAAACCACGGAGCGTTCGCGTTCGCTGCAGGCCGAGAGCACAAGTTTCGAGACCTTGCTCGCCGACGCGAAGGCGCATCTGAACGCGGAACAATCCGCACGGGTGACCGAACAGGAACAATTGCTTGAAAAAGCCGCAACCGATGTCGAGCGCACCGGTGTGTTGAAAGGCCTTTCCGGGTTGTGGTACGAATTTGGACAAATACCTGTAGCGGGCGGCTTTGCCGAACAGGTTGCGGAGATTGAAAATGCCGATACAGCATGGTCGGTTGCGGGCGCCACTTTTTTCAATGGCCTCGTAGCCTCACAAGATCCTGTAATTCGCAGTTTTTGTGCACGACATGCTGTAAAAGCCTTTGAAAGTGCCGCTTCGCTCAACCCGACACATGCCGAACATCGTGTCAATCTGGCGTTGGTTTATGCCGAAAACCCGCCCCCGGACAATCCGATGCAAGCGGTTTTGATGCTGCGCGAACTCGAAAACAAACATCCGGACAACCCGGCTGTTTTTAATGCCCTGGGGCGATTGGCAATAAAAACCGGTCAATGGCAACGCGCCGTCGAACGTTTGGAAAAAGCCTGGTCGCTCGATAAGAAAAACCCGAATACACCTTGCCTGCTGGCGAAAGCTTATGAAGGCACAGGAAATATAACAAAAGCAAACGAGTTTGCAGGCTTATGCAAAGCCCGCTGACTCATAACTCACAATTCATAACTCACAACTCATAACTTGTAGCAGTATGCCTTGCGGAAAAAAACGTAAACGTCATAAAATCGCCACGCACAAGCGTAAAAAGCGCCTTCGTAAGAATCGCCATAAAAAGAAGCGTTAGTAACTGAACCACAGGCATTTGGCATTTTCGGGATCGCCGGAATCCGCCGTGTCGGGGTCAGCGCCAGACGCAACCGTCGAATTGAAAAAACTTTCCGGAAGCCCCCGATTGCTACCGGAAAGTTTTTTCGCTGTCTGCTATGTTTGGACATACTCGGTCCTCCTGATTGGCAATTTTTTTGAACCGTTCATTGGCAAGTTTACCCCTCTTATCATTCTTGCTGCGCTCGATGTCCACCCAAACAGCAAGCGACACAGCCCTCCTTGCCGATTGATCCGATACTTTTCGCCATCCAACAGGCGATTGCCAATTTCGCAAACAATTTGCGACGGTCTCTTTTTGACGCCCGTACCGACCCCGGTGCTCGGTGAAGGGCTTTTGCTTTGGTTATCGGTTATTAGTTATCAGTTATTGGTTATTAGTACACAACCAATAACTGATAACTAATAACCGATAACCAATTACCATTTCCCGCCTGTTGCCCCCTGCCTGTACAAAACCAAACTCACAATATTGTGGATAAAGAACTCATTATCAACGCATCCGAAACGGGCGTTGAACTCGCCCTGATAGAAGGCGGAAAACTGGTAGAACTCCACCACCAAAAAACGAACAATAATTTCACGGTCGGCGACATCCTCATCGGTAAAATCAGGAAGATGATGCCGGGATTGAATGCCGCATTCGTCGACATCGGCCACCGGAAAGACGCATTCCTGCACTACACCGACCTGGGGCCAAAACTCCGTTCGCTCGTCAAGTGGACCAACGGTGTGATGAACGGCAGTATCAACACCCACAAACTCGATAATTTTAAATACGACGAAGAAATCGTAAAAACAGGCAAAGTAGACCAGGTGCTGAACAAACGCTGGCCTATTCTTGTACAAATTTTAAAAGAGCCGATTTCGACCAAAGGACCGCGCCTTTCCTGCGAACTCACCTTGCCAGGCCGTTACATGGTGTTGTCGCCATTTTCCGACGCTGTGTCCGTCTCCAAAAAAATAGGGAGCAATGAGGAACGAAAACGCCTGCACACGCTGGCCGAAAGCATCAAGCCAAAAAATTTCGGCCTCATCATCCGCACGGCTGCGGAAGGCAAAAAAGTCCAGGAATTACACGAAGAACTGATGCGCCTGCTCGGGCAATGGGAAGACATTTACCGCCAGTTGAAAACGGTGAACCCGCCGGCCAAGTTGTTGAGCGAATTGGACAAACCCGCCAGTGTGTTGCGCGATCTGCTCAGTGACGGATTCAGCCGCATCGTCGTGAACGACAAGGATTTACACGCCGATGTCCGTGCGTATTTGCAAAATATCAGCCCCGATCAGGTTGGTATTGCCCAGTTGTACAATGGCTCCAAACCCATTTTCGACGCATACAGCATCACCAAGCAGATCAAAGCTTCCTTTGGCAAAACAGCCACGATGAACAGCGGTGCTTACCTCGTCATTGAAAAGACGGAAGCCATGCACGTCGTCGATGTGAACAGCGGTCACAAAATCACTTCCGCCGATGTGGATCAAACCATCTTCGGCGTGAACCTGGAAGCCGCGGAAGAAATCGCACGCCAAATCCGGCTCCGCGATATCGGCGGATTGATCGTGATCGACTTCATCGACATGAAAAACCAGGATCACAAGAAGTTGCTGTCAAAGAAAATGGAGGATTTTATGCGAAAAGACCGTTCGCAACACACGATTCTTCCCCTTTCGAAGTTCGGCCTGATGCAAATCACCCGCGAACGCGCCCGCCCCGAAGTGATGGTGGACACTGCCGAAGTCTGCCCTACCTGCGGCGGCACAGGCAAGGTGAACGCTACGATCCTGCTCACCGACGATATCGAACGCGATATGGAATTCATTATGCAATCGCGGCCAAAATCACCCCTGATACTACGGGTACACCCTTACCTGGAAGCCTACCTCAAAAAAGGCTTGTGGAAAAGCCGCCAGGTGAAATGGTTTTTAAAATACAACAAATGGGTGCGGATCAGACCCAATGCGGATTATCAGCTGATGGACTACCGGTTTTACGACGGGAATGATGATGAGATTCGGCTGAATTGAAAACAAACCCCTATTTTTGTTGAAAATTTTTTCGCTATGTCTGCTGCCGCTGCTCCCTTCATTCTCCGGCAATTGCCTTTGACCTATGCCGAACGGCTGGGCATGGATTATGAAATCCGTGTCCCGGCCACATTAGAGGAGTTTCTCGACTTTGCCGACCGCTGCGATTACCGGGTGGAATATTCAAAAGGCCAATTGATTTCTATGGGAAACCCAACTGATATACACGAACTGATCGTAGGCAATATGATTGCCACTTTAAAGTCTGCCCTGCGCGGCAAAGGCGCTTATAAAGTATATGGGAGCAACTTGGGAGTGCTTATCCGCGAAGCCGACTCGCATTACAAACCGGATGTAACTGTGCTGGCTGAAGAGCCGGTTTTTGTATTTCACAAATTAAAAAAACGCACACTGCGCAGTGTTGCGAATCCTTTGGCTGTCGTGGAAATCCTTTCCGAAGGCACCAGTTCTTACGACTGGTCGGAAAAATTGCCCGATTACAAAAAATGCCCATCGCTCCGCTATATCCTGCTGGTGGACCAATTCAAACCCTTCGTCTCTGTTTTTTCCCGCACCGCACATCCGAAAGAATGGCTCTCACGTGATTATGAAGGTTTGGATGAGCAGTTTTCAATAGACGGCCACCTCGTATCCCTGCTCGGCATTTATGAAGACGTGACTTTCAGCAATATTGGGCCGAAGGCCGCTAAATAAGGGCACGTTGGGTATTCCCGGCTATTTGGACAACGGCTTATTTTTTTGAAAAAAACGAACAGCCTTTCCGCATTTACAGCGGAAAGGCTGTTTCATTTTGCCCGGTAAATCATACCTCAAAAATGCGGACAATCGCATTTCGGCTTAAACAGACGGCAGCCTTCCAACACGACCATACTTACCATAAGGAGGAAGAAAGCGGCACGCCACCAATTAATTTTTTTCATAGTGGAAACTGTGTTTACTTTTACGATGGCGAAAGTAGCCAAATCACTGAATACCAAAGGAAATTTTAACTTCCCGTTCGATTGTGGCTGTCAATGGAGGCCGGGGGCCGACTTTTCTCCGCCTGCCTTTATACCTATACACCGATAGCCGCGATCGGTTCAGGAACCTTGCCGATGAAACGTATTCTTGTCGCTCCGCTCAATTGGGGTCTCGGTCACGTCGCCCGCTGCGTCCCGCTCATTCAGGCCCTTGAAAGATTGGGCGCTGAAGTATTGTTGGCTTCCGACGGCGGGGCGTTGCGGCTCCTGAAAGCCGAATTCCCCCAACTGCCCGCCTGCGAATTGCCTTCTTACCGCATCCGCTACGAATCGCCCAATATGGTGCGCAATATCGCCTGGCAACTGCCGCGCATCTTTTATGCGATCCGCAGCGAACAATGGGCGACTGAAAAATTGGTATCCGAACACGGCATAAACGGTATTATTTCCGACAACCGGTACGGCTGTTTCAGTTCCAAAGCCAATAGTGTGATACTGACTCACCAACTGCACCTGCGCATTCCCAACCGCTTTTTGGAATGGACGGCGAATGGCGTATTGCACCGGGCGCTGAGGAAATTCGACGCGATCTGGGCGCCCGATGTGGCGGAAGAACCCAGTCTGTCGGGTGAACTCTCCCACGGCGGGCCCGATGTCCACCCCAATGTCCGGTTTATCGGTCCGCTCTCGCGCCTGCATGCCGATGGCAGTCAAACGGAATACGACGTGGCGGTTGTACTTTCGGGCCCCGAACCACAGCGAACATTTCTGGAACAGCGACTACTGGAGCAAGCGATGCTCCTGCCGCAAAAATTTATTTTTATCCAGGGAAAAACACGCGCCAAAGAACACTACTATGTTGCTGAAAATGTGGAGATGGTGTCGTACCTGACTTCGCAGGAACTGAATGAAGTGTTGCTGGCAAGCGAGACCATCGTGTGCCGTTCGGGATACAGCAGCATCATGGATCTGGCGGCATTGGGCAAAAAAGCCCTGCTCATTCCGACACCCGGACAGACGGAGCAGGAATACCTCGCCGACCATTTTGCCCGGCAAAACACTTTTCTGGTGCAAAAGCAGGAAGAAATCGACCTTGAAACGGGTTTGGAAAAGGTGCCGGTGACGACCGGATTTCAACAGGGGCAGTTCAGAACGGAAGCATTTTCTCCCTACCTCGAACAATGGGTCAACACGCTATAAAAGCCATTAATCTTGCAAAATGATCCTCTGATAATGAAGCACTTGTCCTTTCCACTTTTGCCCTTTGCGCTTTGCTTTTTGCCTTTTGCCTCATCTGCTCAAAAACCATATTTTCAACAGGAAGTCAACTATACCATCGCCGTTGTACTCGACGACAAAGCGCATACCCTGAGCGGCACTATCGACATAGAATACATCAACAACTCACCCGACGCGCTGCCTGAAATCTGGATGCACCTGTGGGGCAACGCTTTCAAAAACCGCCAAACCGCGTTTTGCAAACAAAAACTGCGCGACGGCAGCAGCGGCTTTTATTTCGCCGACGAGAAAAAACTGGGTTATTTCAAAAACCTCGATTTCAGCGCCAACGGCCAAAAGATCGAGTGGAAATATGATGCGGAAAACCCCGATATCGCCTTGTTACAATTAGCCCAACCCCTTCCACCGGGCGGACGGATCAGCATTGCCACACCATTCGTATTGAAAATTCCCGCTTCGTTTTCCAGGCTTGGACACGTCGGCACGTCCTACCAGATGACGCAGTGGTTCCCCAAACCGGCCGTCTACGACAATCGAGGCTGGCACCCGATGCCTTACCTGGACATGGGTGAATTTTACTCCGAATTCGGCTCATTCGACGTGACCATTACTTTGCCCGACAATTATGTGGTCGGTGCGACAGGCGTTTTGCAAACGGCTTCAGAAATCGAGTTTTTAACAAAAAAAGAAGCGGAATCGAGGGAAATAATTAAAAAAATGGTGAATGAAAAGATACACCCGTATAACGACAGTTTCCCGGCATCCAGCCCGGTGACGAAAACAATCCGGTACACTGCAGGGCAGGTACACGACTTCGCGTGGTTTGCCGACAAACGCTTTCTGGTTGCGAAAGATACGGCACGTCTGGCATCGGGTAAAACGGTGGATTGCTGGGCGATGTTTCCCCCCTCGAAGCGGAAAAACTTGAAATCATCCCAGGGCGAATTGTGGGCAAAAGGCGCCTTCTACGTACGCCGTGCCGTCGAGTTTTATTCCGAAAAAGTGGGCGAATACCCGTACCCGCAGGCGACGGCAGTCCACTCGGCGCTCAGTGCAGGCGGTGGCATGGAATACCCGATGATAACGGTTATCGGCAATTCGTCGACCGCCAAAGACCTCGACGATGTGATCACACACGAAGTGGGACACAACTGGTTCTACGGCATCCTGGCTTCCAACGAACGCGACCATCCTTTCATGGACGAAGGGTTGAATTCATACTACGAGCAACGCTACATGCTCCAATATTATGGGACTTACGACCCGGTCGGATTCCCGAAATTCCTCTACGACCCGGAGCGCAACGGCCCGCTGCTCAATTCGGGTTATCTCCTGCTCGCCCGCGAACACAACGATACGCCGCCCGACACGCATTCCAATGAGTTTGCCCCGCTCGCCTACGGGCTGGAAGTGTATATGAAAACGGCGCTGTGTATGGACTGGTTGGAAAAATCAGCCGGTGCGGAGCGACTCGACGCTGCGATGCAGGATTACTATCGCCAATGGCAATTCCGCCACCCCTACCCGGAGGATTTGAAGGCCGTTTTTGAAAAAAACAACCTCGATGCCGGCTGGTTTTTTGAGGAGATGCAAACCCAAAAACACGCAGATTTCGCATTGAACGGGATCAAAAAGGACGCCGGACATTGGACTTTAAACGTCGAAAACAAGGGGGATTTGAACGGGCCCTTTTCCGTAACCGCCTTGAAAGATGGCGAAGCAGTAGACACCAGGTGGTTTTCCAGGCCGGGCGAACTGGATTTCCCGGCAACAGATGCCAACGCTTTTGTCATTGACAATGAATATATTACGTTAGACCTTAACCCAAAAAACAACCTGCGGCGCACAGCGGGTTTTTTGCCTGGTTTCGAGCCTTTGGAGATCAGAACTCTCGCGCCTTTTCAAAGCCACCGCCGCAGCACCATCGCCGTATTGCCCTGGCTCGGCTGGAATAACTCCGACAAGACAATGGTCGGGGCTGTCATTTACAACCCTCCCCTACCCCCGCGCCGGTTGCAGTATTATCTCGCACCCGGTTACGGGTTCGGATCGAAACAAATCGTGGGGCTGGCCGATGTGCGTTATAGTTTTTTCCCGGGAGGATTGTTTCCGAAAGTTACTGTTGGTGCAAGTGCCAAAACTTTTAATTTCGACTACAACTGGCAGGACAATTACTACTCCAAATTCTACCGCATCGCACCGCAGATCAGAGCGGAACTGCGCGACAATTCGATCTCTTTCAGGCATTTTTTGAATTTCAGGACTTTGTTTATCGGAAAAGAAAACGACCTGCGCGACAGCACCGGCGCCTTCGCCGGAAAGGTGTACGACACATACACGATCTACGAAGTCCGCTACGAAGCCGATCAGCGCAAGTTGCCGAATCCCTGGCATTTGATGACCGCATTGGAATGGCAAAACGGAACCGATGCATTCGGCGTTGAAGGCCGGTACCTGCGCGGTTCGCTGGAATGGAGACAACAGTTTTATTTCGCACCGAAAAGAAAAATCTCGCTCCGGGCATTCGCGGGGGGCTTTTTGATGAACGACCGCCGCAACGACGGGATTGTTGCCGGAGACCCTGCGCAAGCCTCGTTTGCGCTCAACCCGCAGGGATTCAACGATTACCGCTTCGATCAGGTGTTTCTTGCCCGGAGCGGTGGTGCGGATATCCTCGGCAGGCAGATGAGTCAGACGGAGGGCGGCTTCAAAAGTGCGTTCGGTGCAGCATTCGCAGGCACGATCGGTGTGTCGAACAATTATATTTTGTCCCTCAACCTGAAAGCAGACCTGCCACAACGCTTGCCGCTCGGCATTCCGCTGAAACCCTGGTTCGACATCGGTTGGTTCGACGATGCCACGCCATTGGGCGAGGGCCGTCCTTCGAGCGAACAGTTGCTTTGGAGCGGCGGCTTCATGCTTGAATTCTTCAACGGAGGACTGGAAATTTATTTCCCTGTCGTTCACTCCAAGTCGTTGAAAGCCAAATACGACGAGGTGTTTGGGGGCAACTACTGGAAATGGATTTCGTGGAGCATGCGGTTGAACCTGGCTTCACCGACGGAAATCCTGGATAGTATGGTCCGATAATGATTTACGATTTGGGATTTACGATTTACGATTATCTTGATCCGAAATAAACAACGATCTGCCATTTTTCGCAATCAGGATAATCGTAAATCCCAAATCGTAAATCCCAAATCGTAAATCCTTGCTTACGGTTTTGCCTTCTTGCTCACCACCTTCCCTTCAGCGTCGATCTGAATGATCTCGAGACCGAGTTGCTGGAGGCCAGGCATCGTTTTAGCGGCATCGCCGGCCATAAACCAGCCGAGGTTGCCGGGCTGCACAATGGTTTTTGCGACACTTTGCACGTCTTTCAAAGTGAGGTTTTGCACTTTGTTGCTGTACGTTTTCCAGTAGTCGTCGGCCAGACCGTATTTCACGATCGTTTTTGCGGAATTGTTGACCGCAGCGTTGGTTTCCCACATACCTGCGGTGCCAAGCACGGTATTTTGCTTGGTCTTGTCGAATTCAGCCTGCGTCATTTGTTTGTCGCCGACAAAAGCGTTGACTTCCTTGACGATTTCCTGCACACTTTCCTTCGTCTTGTCGGTTTGCACCGGTGCAAAAACGAGATAAGGGCGCTGACCGCGTGTGTTTTGCACAAAAGCGCCGGCGCCGTAGGCCCAGTGTTTGTCTTCGCGGAGGTTCATGTTGATGCGGCTGGTGAAGTCACCGCCAAGCACGTTGTTCATCTGTTCGATAGCTGTCTCGTCCATCTGACCGTAAGGCTTGGTGAGATAGCCTGCCACGATCATGCTTTGCTGGCTTTCGGGGCGGTCGATGAGATATATCTTATTGGCACTGGCTGCGGCGTTGACTTCAGGGATCACCTTTTTCGGCACATCTCCCTTTTGCCAGGCACCGAAGCGTTTTTCCAATTTTTCCACCAGTTCGGGCATGGTGATATCGCCGGTGACGACGATGGTGGCGTTGTTGGGGCGGAGCCAGCGCTGGTAGAAACCGCGCACATCTTCGAGCGTCAGGTTTTTCACCGATTCTTCCTCGCCGGTGCCGGTCATGGGCATACCGTAGGGGTGGTCCTTGCCGTAAAGGAGTTCGGGCATGACGCGCATGACCATCGCCTGCGGGTTCTTTTTCTCGTTGGCGATCTGGCTCAACTGCTGGTCGCGGAGGCGGTTGAAATCCGATTCCGGGAACGAGGGATTGAGCACCACGTCGGCCATGAGGTCGAGGCTGGGATCGAGGCTTTGTTTGAGTGCGTTCAGGTTGACATAAGAGAAGTCCAGGTCGCTGAAGGTGCCGATCGTGGCGCCGAGCAACTGTAGTTTCTCATTGATCTGCAGGCTGGTAAGCGATTTGGTGCCTTCATCGAGCATGTTCATACCCAGTGCCGCAAGGCCGGATTTGCCGCCGAATTTGTCGGTGCAATAGCCCGCGTCGAACATCACCGAAGCTACCACGGTAGGGCTTTCGGTGCGGCGGGTGAGCACGACTTTCATGCCGTTTTTGAGCGTAGCGCGCTGGATATCAGGGAATTTGGCATTCACCACCTTGGATACCTCAGGCGCTTTCGAGCGATCTGTTTCCGTGCCGGTGACGCTGTATTCGGGGAATGGATTGCAAATCAGCGTGAAACGGCCTGCGCTCAGGTATTTCTTCGAGGCGTCGTGGATGTTTTTAGCGGTCGTTTCATTGTACCAGCGGAGCATTTTTTTGTAATAATCGGGGCTGCCGCCGTACACTTCGTTTTGTGCAAGGATGTCGCTTTTGCCGCCGAAGCCGCCGATGCGCTCCAGACCTTTGATGAAATTGGCAAAATACGCTGCTTTTACACGTTTGACTTCTTCTTCAGTCGGGCCGTTTTTCAAATACTCATCCACGATCTCATTGATGGCGGCCTCGACTTCTTCCACCGTTTTGCCCTTTTTTACATTGGCCTGTATGAAAAAGTTGCCCGCGATTTCGCTGGGGCCGACGAACGCAAAGGCGTTTGTGCAGATTTGTTTTTCATACACCAATTTTTTGAACAAACGGCTGTTTTTACCTGCTGCCAGCACATCGGAGGCGAGGTCGAGCCAAACGCCCTCCTGGGTTCCCCACTGCACGGTATTCCATACCATCATGATTTGTTGTTCGGGCACACGGTCCTGGTATTCGCCGCGTGTATCCTGGGTGCGGAGGGCAAGGTTCACGCCGGGACGGGTGATGGTAGGCCCTGCAGGAATGTTGCCGAAATATTTCAATACCTTCTCATAAGCCACTTCCGCCGTGACGTCGCCGGCGATGACGAGCACGGCATTGGCAGCGCCATAGTAACCTTTGAACCATTCGTGCACGTCAGTGAGACTGGCTGCGTCGAGGTCGGCCATTTCGCCGATGACAGTGTGGCCGTAAGGGTGGTACGGCGGGAACATCTCTTTTGTGATGATGTCGTATCCTTTGGAGTAGGGCTGGTTTTCGCCCTGGCGTTTTTCATTTTGCACCACGCCGCGCTGTTCGTCGAGTTTGGCCTGGTCGATGGCGCCGAGCAGGTGTCCCATGCGGTCGCTCTCAAGCCAGAGCACCTGGTCGAGTGCGCCGACGGGCACGTTCTGGAAATAATTGGTGCGGTCTTCGTTGGTTGTGCCGTTCAGGTCGGTGGCGCCGATGGCTTCCAGCGCCTGGAAATAGTCGGTGTTGAAGTTTTCGGAACCGTTGAACATCAGGTGCTCGAACAGGTGCGCAAAGCCGGATTTGCCGGGTTTTTCATTTTTCGATCCGACGTGGTACCACACGTTGACGGCTACGATGGGCGCTTTGTGGTCTTCATGCACAATGAGGCGCAGGCCGTTGGGCAGGGTAAATTTTTTATAGGGAACGTCGATGGTATTGGGGTCGTAAGTGGGGTAGTCGGTTTGGGCAAAAAGGAATAAGGGGGAAAGGAGAAGGGCAAAGAGGAAAAAGGGCAATGCAGACAATCGTTTCATACTTCCTGTGTCAGTTTGGTTAGAAAATCATTTCAATAAAAATGGCTGTGCAAAAACGCCCGCGAAGTTGCGCTATTGCCGGGAAAGAAGGATAAAAGATTGGATGAAAGGTTGGAATTAGCGGGTGAAATGACCTTCCAAAGTCAGGGCAGGGTATTTATTGAAGTGCTGTGCGTTTGACTTGAAGCAGCCATTTCCAAAGGCTGTGCATCTGCACAAAAAACAATCTGATATGAAACGAATTTTCCTTTTGTATTTCTCATTTGCTGTGTCGCATCTGCTTTCCGCCCAGGGATGGGTCTACCTTCAACGGGAAGGCACGGCCGGCAAGGCGGCTGTTCATTGCGCCGATGAAGGCACGGATGGCTACATTTACGGAATCGCTGAAATCGAATACGATCCGTTTTTTGTCAAACTCGACCCCGACGGTGAATTGATCGCCACACAATCCCTGCCAACCGGGCATTACTACTCGAAATTCCAGAAGTTGGGAGACGACCGGTTTATTGGCTGGGGGCACAATGTTGTTGCCGTTTTTGATCCGACCGGCAATATCATTTGGTCACAGGATTTTCCCGATGGGACCGTGAAGCATGTCAATTCCTCAGGCGATAAAGTATTGGTGTTGACAAATGAAAGCGGCATGCCGTATCACATCCTTCGATTCCAGACCGACGGAAGCACGGACGGAGACATCAGTTTCTCGACGTCAACACAATGCCTGTTCGTCGACAATGATAGCAACAACGGTTTTATCGTCGCCGGCAATTACCCTGTCGATCCGAACAACAGCAAACCCGCATTTTTAAAAATTGACAATTCCGGCGGCGTGACGCAGGAAATCCAATTGTCCGGTTTCCCCGCTGCAAGCATTAAAAGTGTCACAGAATTGCCCGACGGCGGTTATGCCATGATCGGATTGGGATGGTCTGCTTCCAATTCGGGTATCCGGGGGCACGTTGTGAAAGTATCGCCTGCATTAACCGAAGAATGGGTAAAGATGCTTCCCGACCAGTTTCAGGGGGAGCGCGTTTTCGTTTCGGCAGATGGAGAGATGGTTGCAGTGGGTTGGGGGGTGCAGAGTTATTTGAATGCGGTCAAGATAAATATGCAAGGCACTTTGCAATGGTCGCGTTTATTTTTCAAATCAAACCAGTCCATACTTTTTGACGGCGTGTCCACCTCGGACGGAGGTTTTTTGCTGATGGGTCAGTTGTTTGGCGGTATTGCAATCGGGGTGGGCAGGGTATTGATAAAAACCGATTCCAGCGGCCTTTTTTATAGTCATACGATCAAAGGGAAAGTTTATGCCGATACCAATAGCGACTGCGCATTACAATCGGGAGAACCGCTCGCGCCGGATGTGCAGGTTTCGGTGCGGAAAAATTACACGGAATTGTTGCGGACGGGCGACAACGGCATTTTTTATGCATTGGCAGACACCGGCGCCTACATCGTAAAATCAGGCCTGCCGGGCCCCTACTGGTCACTTTGCACCGACAGCGTTGTGGTGCAGGTCGGTGCAGCCGACACCGCGACAGTTGATCTATTGTTGCTACCGGAGGTCGCGTGTCCGCGTATGGAAGTGAGCCTCGGCTGCGACCGTATACGGCCGTGTTTCAGTACGACCTATTATATCCGGTATGCCAATACCGGTACCATAGATGTTACTGCTTCTACGGTGTTGCTGGAAACACACCCTTTGCTGACATTCGTAGAAGCGTCGGTACCCTTGCTCGGGCAGCAAGGTGCAACCGGATATATTTTTGGTATCGGCGATGTCGAAGCATTGAAAACAGGCACATTTTGGGTAAAAATGCAGACCTCCTGCGACCTGACACCCGGTGATATGGTGTGTGCAGATGCGCATATTTTCCCCGACACCGTTTGCACTACGAACGATCCGGACAGCACTTTTTTCCTGGATACCTGGTGTCGGGTAGCGACCGCTTCGTTCGACCCGAACGCAAAAACGGCTTATCCGCCCGGTACAGGCGCCGAACACCTGCTCGCACCCGGTACGGAAATCGGATATGTGATCGATTTTCAGAACACCGGCACCGATACGGCATTTAATGTCATCATCTACGACACACTTTCTCCCTGGCTCGATGCTCATTCGGTCCAACCCGTCGTCGCAAGCCATTCCTATACGATGGAACGCAGCGGCGAACGAATTCTGAAATTCATATTTCACGATATACTCCTGCCGGACAGCAACACGAACGAGGCAGCCTCGCACGGTTTTGTCAAATATTTTGTGCGTCCGGAACCGTATGCGCCTATCGGCACGGTTATTCCGAACCGGGCGGCCATATACTTTGATTTTAATGCGCCGATTTTCACAGAAACGTATTTTCACACGCTCGGACTTCCGGTATCGGCGACAAAGCAACCGGACAACGATGTGACCGGATTGTTTTCTTTGTCCCCCAACCCTGCTGACAACATCCTGCGCATCGATGCTGAAAATTGGCCGGACGGGGAAATAACGCTTTCCATACACAACACTGCTGGAACTGCATTTTATCTGAAAAACATAGCGAAATCCGATTCCCCTATCCATCAGTTCGATGTATCCGGCTGGCCGGCCGGATTATATTTTGTGACGCTGGAATCTTCCGGGAAACCGAAAATGACGAAAAAACTGGTGATTCTGGGGGCGCATTGAAATAGAACTATATACTACAACCTCTCCTTGCTGTCATTTGGCAGTCTGGAGAGGTTGTTTTTTTAGCGGAAAGGGCCAAAAAGATTGGATGAAGGGCTGGGTTGGGCGGGTGAAAATGCCCATAAGCAGGTCAATTGTTCTGCTTGCTACCGATGAATATTCTCTTATTGATCCACTGACGTTTTGAATCTGCTATCGAAATATTGTAAAGCCCTTGCGGCAAATGATTCGGGAGTATGACTGTTACGTTATCCAAATTGTTAAATTCTTTTTTCAACACCTCCTTGCCCAGCGCGTCGAATAATCTGATGTGTTGTATTGGCCAATGAGATTTTATCGTAAAATGCGTTGTCGCCGGGTTGGGATAGACCATCATATCCTTCTTTCCTTCCGGGTTAGCCAATGCAATGGCGGATACCGTCTGACAGTATAAGGTGTCCAGACATCCATCGTTGGTCACTTTCACCAGCCAGCAGTACTCAGTATTGCCCTCATTGGTAGTGCCGCCCGCCACGATGCTGCCGCTGGAGAGTACGCCCACGCCGCCGAAAAAGCCGCTGTTGGTGTAGTAGAGCGGCAGAAAAGGCGCGTTTATTTTGCGCTCCCAGATGCTGTCGCCTTCGGGTGAGAACTTGTACAGCCAGCCTACGCGCCGGGTAGGGTCGTCGCCGTCCTTCACTAGTGTCTCGCCCGCGCCGATGTAGTGGCCGTCGTGGGCGGGGGCAAAGTCCCAGAGCATAACAGAAGCATATAAACCTGCAATGCGGCCAAAATGGCTAATCCACTCAATCTGGAAGATGGAGTCTAACTTTGACAAAGTAGGCTGAACCAATTTGGTGCCGTTGACAATCTCAGCTACATACAATCCATAAATGACAACTCCGCCATCGGCAGCGGGCCAAATTTTCCGAATATAGCCTACTTCAGGCTCCGGATCAGACACCCAGGAAGAAATAATGTCTCCTTCTAAGTTGATGAGATGCACAGATGAATTGGAACTTGTCGGGGTCACGCCGTTAACCATTCCATATACATATAGGGTATCGTTTATTTTCTCGAGAGAAACCACTCCGTTGGAGTAGTCGCTGTGATCTACATACTTGAACCATATAGTATTTCCCTGCTTGTCCACATATCGGATAAAGCCATCTTCGTAGTAATCGGGGCGCTGGATAGACCCGTAGAGCAAGTAGCCTTCGGGGGTCTCCAGCAGTTTGTAGAAGTAGTTGCTCAGGTTCACCGTGTCGGGGTATTCCTTGATAAACTTGACTTGCAGATTGTTATCTAACTTGATTAAAAAAGCGCTGGTTCGTTCTACTGTTGCTGCAATGGCAGCATAACCACCATCTGCTGTCTTGACAATCCCCCCCCAGGCTTTGCCAACAGCCAACGCATCGCCCAGTGAGTCCAGGACAATGTTAGAGGCAAGGACATTTCCAGATGAATCCATTTTGGCGATTACTACGCCTTGTTTCCACTCGACGTTGTTATTGAATCCAATACTTATTCCGGTAATAGTATCGTTATCCAAGGTTATGTGCCTGAAGTCTCCTTGAGGATACTGCAACGGTATAGCGAGATTAAAGGAGCTCTGTCCGCATACCGAATGGAGCCTGGCGGCAAGTAATAGTATGGCAAGTAGTATTTTCATAGCAACAAAAGTGAAAAGGGTATCGAGCCGAAGCTCAATACCCTGATAGACAGTTAACTTTCCTATTGGGAAATGACTACTTTTTTGCGAATTGGCAGGCCTTGTCCGCAATGAAGTTCGACAAGATAGACACCAGGTGTAAAATGACTGACTTGAACAGAAATAAGTGAAGACTTTTCAAAAAGCGGAATATCACTGACCGTCTGTCCTTGAAGGTTGAATAGGCGTAATCTTCCCTGCTTTGCAAGTATAGGGTATTCTACGTTTAAAGAGTTGTTAGTCGGGTTGGGATATATTTTCAGAGGTTGTTGTTTCTCGTTGTTTGGAGAATCAGAGATTGTTACAACAGGTTTGCTTTCCTCACCCGAACAATCCGGCCGGTACTCGATACCGTTTCTCCACAATACTACTTCAGATAAAAATCCCGGCTCGTCGCAGTTCGACGCCCATGTTTTTAGTGTTTCGATGGTTGGTTGTGGCAGTTTCTCCAAGGGCGTACCTACGGAAAGATGGACACGCAGCGTATCATAAACTTCGCCAAGCCGCTCGAACTCATCTTCTGCATCTTCACTCAATTCGTATTTGGCTGGTATTTGCCCCCACAAACTATAGAAAGCAGTATAGTCGCCGGTGAAAAAATGGTGGTGGGCCAGGCGCAGGTCGGCGGGATAGGTCTCTACCAAAGCAAGCCAATGGATGATGGAATCCACTTCGATGTCCAGCGTGTCGAGGTTGTACTGCATCAGCACCCGGCTACCGTCCCGGTTCATGGCGATGCGCAAGCGATGGATGGCTTCGGCTTCCGCTTCACGCTGGGCCTGGCTGGTGATGGAAGAGAAAGCGGCTGTTTTGGCGAGCCATTGCTGGCGGTTTTGGTGGAAGTTTGTTTTCCACGCGTTCAAGGCTATTTCAGGGCAGGGGGAACAGGGTGGTTCTGGGTTATCGCAATTGCCGTTGGATTGGCTGACAGGTTCCCTTTGAAACCCAATTATATCGCATTCATTAATAGAAGCACCCGGTGTACCAGGGTCTTGTTCCGGGTCGCCGTCGTAGAAGTAGTAGTCAATCTCCAGCCCCTGGTTCACGATGGTGCAAAGAAAAGTAGGGTCGGCGGAGAATGTATTGCCGGTGGGGAGAATCGGGCCTAAATCTGTGATTTCTCCTTGTGTTTTTCTGATGCTGCCGTCAGTGATAAGGAAATCGGTATCGAAATTTTCATTAGTGTTGCACAGGTACAGCAGCCCGTCGTTGTCGTAACCGTTGCTGCCGGAGGCGCGGTTGCCGATAGTTAAGTCGGAATAATTGTTTTTGAAAATCGTATTGGCCATGCCTTCATCGAGCGAGATGCAGTCGGTGCCGATGAGTGTTTCGAAGGGACCCTGTTCGCCAGCAAAATCATTGTCGGAAAAAGTAAACCCGGTGGTTTTTCCGCGTATCTCTACGCCTTTCACTTCTATGGCGAGCGAAGGGCAATCTTCAGGCTTTTTTACACTGAAGCTGTTGCCGGCGATGAAAAAACTGCTTGATTTAATCAGTTCGACGCCTTTGTAGCACCTGATGAAATTGCAGCCGGAAAGAGTTAAAGAGCCATTGGTCTCGGTCAATTTATCTGCTTTGATGCCTGTGTACAAATTTTCGAACTTGGTATTGTTCAAGACACGCAAACCTGCGTTCTTTGAATCAATACCGATGGCGCGCAAGGATGGGTCGGTACACTGGGTACGGAAGTCTTGAAAAAAACCGTACTTGATACTCAGTCCTTTGATTGCGTTTATGTCTAAATGAACAGGTCGTATTGTGCCGCCTCTGTAGTCATCGGTAGTAGAGAAGCGTGGGATATAAAGGACGCTTTTGTTGGGGTAGGTGTACTGGCCAAAACGAATGCTGATGATATTGTTTTGCAAGTGACCGTTTATCACTTTGACTAGACCACCTCCGCTGCCGGACAAATTATCAGGGTCCTGCACATCAATAGCGACGAGAGCATGTTCGATCTTGCCGGTGCTCGATACAATAACTTGACCTTGTAATGCAGGACTCTGACTGTCGTCGAATGCGTCGCCCTCAACGATAACCCCATGCCACAACTGATCGCAAGCCCCGGTAATGGTTGCCTGAACCTTAAGTGCAGCCCCAGGCTTCACCCGGATAATAGCATTGGGAAGCATTTCCAAAGTAGAATTTACCTGATATTGACCCGACTCGACAATGATATTTCCCGAAGGGTTTGAAGGGCTGTTGCCCGGGACTTCAGTATCCTCTATTGTTATACTTTCAAGTATGGACGAGTTTTTTAGATATACCCGCATTCGTTTAGCTTGTTCCGGCGTGAACTACTTCCTACAAGTACCCGGACTAACATAACTCATAATGTTGGCAGCAAGACTCGGATCAATATTCGTGTTAACTGGTTCGCAATCACCAGTCGTCGTAATAGATGATCCGGTATTATTGAAAATCGGAGTATCATTTACATAATCCCCACAGCAATATCCAGGCGATACTCCGGGTGGACAATCGCAAGGTTCATTATTCACCCCAAAACACCCTGTACTCGTTTGATTACAGCCGCCATTCGCACCCGGATAGGATGCTAAAGAAGTGAAGGTATGTGACAATCCTAAACAATGTCCGACTTCATGAATGATTATCACAGACAAACTTGCCGGGTTGTCGTCTTCATCTTTACCTTTTACATGGCAAAACGTATTAGGTACATTGTAACCTACGCCACCTCCATCCGAAGTGTTTTCATCAAGAATATAAATGTCCAGCCCTTCATGAATTGCATTCTGGTTGGCTGCCCTTAACAGACGAACATCTATAGGATTACTTCCGAAATCGAATTCAAATATTTTATCATTGTTATTTGCACATCCTTCTCCCGGATGAAAGAAAATATTGAATTGATTATATACAGAATTGAGGTAAGCGATTACCTCTTGTTCTCTGGTTTCCGCTTCTTGAAGCGTAATCCAGGGTGTTGCAGGTGAGGGATCGACAATAAAATTGATATATGTTTTGATATGGAAAGGGCCGGGTGGATCATCATGATACGGCAAAAAAAGTTGTTCAACAGGCACTTGGCCTGCCAATTTGAAACTTAATTGAAAGACAATAAATAATAGGGCGAGTGCTTTTGTAAAGTGACGTTTTTTCATTGTAATTCATTTTTTAGTTTTAGATATTTTATTGAAACGGATTCTGAATATCCGGGTCATTGACAAACACCGTGTCCATCAGCGTATGCAGGAAAACGATGAATATCGGCGGTTTGGGAAGGGCGTAAGGCCAAAATAAGAGCTTTGTACCGGAAAGCCAATATGCTGTTGTGTTTGTTATATGCATCCTTCAAGGTTGTCAGTACGGCATTTACTTCTTCGGCGAGATTCCAATTCGATAAACAAGGCTAGACTCTTCAACGAAAGTAGAAGAGCATATGTATTTTGCAAATATATGGTTAGAAAACTTTATTTCGGAATAACTAAAAGGAAATTAACAGCAGATTTTTTGTTCTTTGTTCTTTTCCGGCGTTGTTAAAATCGCTGCTTACCAATAATTTGGATAATTGCCTTTCATAGATGCATTTGCCAAACAAATGTAACTATCAAAAACTTCAAGTCTCCAATTTTTCCGGGCGGCATCGAATCCTGCACTCCGTTTGTCGAATTATATTCCAAATGACCGCTCTTAACACGATATTCGCCGAACAAAATTTTTTCCAGACCTGTTAACCAAACGAACCGGGCACCGTCTTTGTGCGTATCCGGCTGTCTGTAAAAACAAATAAACATGAAAAACTTCTTTACCCTTTTCTCCTTTCTTCTTTCCCCCTTTCTCCTTTTTTCCCAAAGCACCGCCACAATCAGCGGCTCACTCCGCGATGCACAAAACGGGGAATCGCTCATCGGCGCGACGGTGGAAGCAGTCGGTCTCAAAAAAGGCAACGTCAGCAACGAATACGGATTTTTCTCTTTCACCCTGCCGGAAGGACAGGACTCGGTTACGCTGCGGTTCAGTTACATCGGCTACGAGTCAACAATTCGGAAGATAAAACCCGTAGGCACGATCAAACTGAATGTGTCGCTCCGTCCGGAATCGGCTTTGATCGATGAAGTGGTGATCAAAGCCAACGCGTTGGAAGAAAAAATGAAAAGCACGGAGATGTCGGTCACGACCATCAGTACCCGTGAGGCAAAGGCCCTGCCTGCCTTGTTCGGGGAAGTAGATCTGATCAAAATCCTGCAACTCAAACCCGGCATCACGGCGGGATCGGAGGGCACGACGGGCATTTTTGTGCGCGGCGGCGGCGGCGACCAAAACCTTATCGTACTGGATGAGGCTGTGGTGTACAACCCCAACCACCTGTTCGGTTTTTTCAGCACCTTCAACTCTGATGCGGTAAAGGATTTGAAAGCATTCAAAGGCGGCTTTCCGGCACAATACGGCGGGCGTTTGTCGTCGGTGATCGATGTGCGGATGAAAGAAGGCAACAACCAGAAATTCAGCGGCGCCGGCGGCCTGGGCCTGATTTCAAGTCGCCTGACCTTAGAAGGGCCGATCAAAAAAGACAAATCTTCGTTTATCGTAAGCGGACGCCGCACCTACGCCGACGTGATCACACGGATGATCAACAAGGCCAATGAAGGCAACCGCGACTACGATCCGATCCCCGATTATTACTTCTATGACCTGAATACGAAAGTCAATTTTACGCTTTCCGAAAAAGACCGCCTGTACCTGAGCGGCTACTTCGGACGCGACGTGTTCAAATTCAAGGACGCCAGTTTTGATTTCCTGTTCGATTGGGGCAATACGACCGGCACGGTGCGCTGGAATCACGTATTCGGCCCGAAATTGTTCTCCAACACAACATTTACCTTTTCCGACTACCGCTATCGTATTCGCAATATTCTGACGGGCTTTTCATTCAATCTCAACTCAAACGTGAAGGATGCCAATACGAAAGTCGATTTTTATTACCAGCCGAACAACAAACATACCGTACGCTTCGGGGTAAACGCCACATATCACGACTTCATCGTGGCGCGTATCAAAGCGGGCAGCGACGACGGACAGGTGAACTTCGAAAGCGGTCAGAATTTCGACGGAATGGAATATGGCTTGTACGCCAACGACGAATGGGCCATGACCGACCGGTTCAAACTCAGTTACGGGCTTCGTATTTCAGCCTGGCAAAACAACCCGGCTAAGTACGCCAACCTCGAGCCGCGTGTATCTGCAAATTTTGCTGTCAGCAACAAATGGTCGGTCAAAGGTTCCTATTCGCGTATGAATCAATATGTCCACTTGCTTGCCAGCAGCGGTCTGTCTTTACCCACCGATATCTGGTATCCGAGCACGGAAGGTGTCAAGCCGGAAATCAGCGATCAAATCGCAGTAGGCACTTCTTACCTGATCGGCGATAACCTGTTGATTACCTGGGAGGCATGGTACAAATGGCTGCAAAACCAGGTCGATTTTAAAGACGGCGCCGAACTCTTTGGCAACGATGACCTGGAGAATGAACTCACGATCGGAAAAGGGTACGCATTCAGCCCGCTCGAACTTGAAATTGAGAAAAAAGAAGGCAGGTTTACCGGTTGGATCGGCTACACCCTGGCTTGGGCGCGCCGCGGCGATTTTCCCGATATCAACAATGGCGAGGATTTTCCGCCCCGTTTCGACACCCGGCACAACCTGAGTGTGGTCGGGCTGTGGAGCATCAACAAACGCTGGCAAATCACGGCAACCTGGGTATATACCTCCGGCTATGTTGCATGGCTGCCGTCCGGTCGATTTACTTTTCAGGACATTCCCGGTAGTCAGGTGCAGCCGATTGTACCGGTTTACGGCGACCGCAATACCTATCGCTACCCGCCCTATATGCGCGCCGACCTCGGGGTGATCTGGAAATGGTGGGGGCGTCATACGGAGAACGATCTGACACTCAGTATTTACAACCTGACCGACCGGCGCAATCCGTATTTTCTCTACATCGACTACGAATCGGTAGAGACGCCTGTCGGCGATGCGCCGACCCGGATTTTTGCCAATCAGGTATCGCTGTTTCCGATACTGCCGAGTTTGACGTGGAATTTTAAGTTTTAAAAATTCAATAGCATGAAAATCAATATTTTAAAGTACGCACTGCCCTTCACCGTTATCACTTTTTTCGCCTGCAACCTGTCGAAAGAAGTGGAGATCGTATTGCCCGAATACGAAAGTCAGCCGGTGGTAGAATGTTACCTCGAACCCGGCAAACCTTTCCGGCTGCTGCTGTCGCGGAGCTATGCTTTTTTCGATGAAATAGCGCTGGATTCCAGTTTTTTTGAAAATACCTTGCTGCAGGGTGCAATGGTGACGATTCGTTACAATGGCCAGACGGACACATTGTATAACATATTTTCCTTAGATCCGAGTCCGTTAAAGGTGTTCAACTACACGGGTTTGAACATCGTGCCTGCCACTGTAGGCGTGGAATATACCCTGAACATCACCTTGCCCGACAATGAAGGTACGATCACAGGAAGCACTATTATGTTGCCGCTTGTGCCGATCGACAGCAATGTGGTCGAGTTCTATCAGCCGGGGGATACGATTGCCCGTATACTCACTTATGTGACGGACGACTCCAATGCCGAGAATTATTACCGCCGCCTGCTCAATTATTACTCGCTCGACAGCGTCCCGGAACAGGATTTTCTTGCTTCCGATCGCTTACTCACGACGCCCTCGCTGGCATTCGGCACCGGCTATGAACTGGGCGAAGGGGATACGGTGTATAATACCGTTTGCCACATCACGAAGGATTATTACGACTACTACGAGAGTATTCAATTGGCAATTTTCGGCAACCTCAACCCTTTTGCCCAGCCTTCTCCCATCAAAAGCAACGTGACAGGTTCGGCCAATCCGCTCGGTATTTTCACATGTTTGGTATATGACCGGGATACGACAGTGATTATGAAATAAAGGTCATTAAAGAGTCATTAAGGGTCATTGGGAGTCATTAAAAAAGTCAGTATGCACGACGCGTTTCCTGCCCTTCTTTTGCTTTTCGCGGCCATTGCCTTCATTATTTGGGGCACTGCCCGCCGGAACCTGAATGCATTTTTTGTCCTCCTGCTCGCTGCAATCGGCACGGGTTTACTGGCCGGTTTGCCGCCGGGTCATTTGGTGGAAGGTCTGAAAACAGGCTTTGGCGACACAATGTCAAAAATAGGCATTGTCATTTTGTTGGGTACGGCCCTCGGCGTGTTGTTGGAAAAAACCGGCGCAACACTTTCGCTTGCGAATTTCATTCTTGACAAAATCGGCCAAAAGAATGCGCCTGAGGCCATTGGTATGACCGGTTTTACGGTTGGTTTACCCATTTTTTGCGACAGCGGTTTTGTTATTTTGAGCGGACTGAACCGGGCGCTTACGCAAGTTACGCGGTTCGGAATGCCGGTTATGGCGACGGCGTTGGCAACCGGGCTCTACTCCGTGCATTGTTTAGTGCCGCCACATCCCGGAATATCGGCGGCTTGCGGCACCATGGGCGCAGATATTGGGCAGGTCATGCTCTGGGGAATGCTGCTTGCCGTACCCGCTGCCGTGGCGGGCAATATATGGGCAAAAAAAATCGGCGCCCGATATGCCGCTTCCCTTTCCGGAATCGACAATGTCAATGAGCCAAAGGCAACAATTGAGGATGTGCCGCCAACGATCCATCCTGCAATTGCTGCACTGCCCATACTATTACCCATTTTCCTGATCGGGTTCAAGACGGTTCTGTTCTTTTATATCGACAGTGCGCTGGTCAACCGGAATTATGGCTTGCAACTCGTCAGTTTTGCAGGCGAGCCGGCCATCGCGTTGCTGCTGGCAATCGGTGTTGCACTGCTGATACTGCCGCCAAAAAAAGCACCCATCAACGACTGGCTCACGGAAGGAATTGTAAAAGCCGCGCTTGTACTGGCTATTACCGCTGCCGGTGGCGCGTTTGGTAACATCCTGAAAATGACCAACATCGGCGGGGTACTGGGCGAGTCATTGTCTACCCTGAACCTGGGTATCTGGTTGCCTTTTTTATTGGCCGTAATGTTGAAAACCGCGCAAGGCTCATCCACAGTAGCCGTCATTACGGCTGCATCGCTGATCGCTCCCATGATCCCGCAATTGGGACTTGACAGCGATTGGGGCAGGATCACTGCGACGTTGGCGATGGGCGCCGGTAGTATGGCGGTATCGTATGGCAACGACAGTTTTTTCTGGGTGATCTCCCGGTTTTCGGATGTAGCGCCGGGCGTGATGTTTAGGGTTTATTCCACAGCGACGTTTATAATGGCGGTGATCGTGCAGGTGTGTATCTGGCTGGCGGTTTTGATCTTTTGAGTTATTTCCCGAAGCGATATTTTCCCGCTGATTCCCGCAGAAAAATGTCGCAGAAGGCGCCGATAAATGTATTTCTGCGAATATCAGCGGGGTTTTTCTGCGAATATTAGCGGGGAAATTTTTTATCCCAAACAACTTCTAAGATTATTCAGGAGTCATCTGCGGCGACCAATCATCATTTTCATCCAGTTGAATGCCGTCAGACGCAATGCGGAGTAGGTTTCTGCCAACGCTTCCGTTAAGGTACCGGGACGGTGAAGTATCGAAAATGCCCCGTTCAATCCGATCGCCTGAAGTTCCCCGGGCAAAGCGTCGAGTGTACCGCAGAATGCGGTGACCGGGATCTTGTATTGCCTGGCTTTTTGAACGACACCGGCGATGAGTTTACCGCTCAACGTTTGACCGTCTATTTTCCCCTCGCCTGTAATTATCCAATCCGATTTCGGCAAAATTTTTTCAAAACTGGTGAGTTCCATCACAAGTTCGATGCCGGGCCGTAACATCGCGTTGAAGAAACACAGGCATGCTGCGCCCATCCCGCCTGCCGCCCCCGCGCCTTTTTCCCGGGAAAAATCTTTCCCGAAATGTGTTCTTAAAATGCCCGAAAAATGGCGCAATCCCCGGTCGAGTTGCAAAACAGTCGCAGCATCGGCGCCTTTTTGCGGCCCGTAGATAAACGCAGCCCCCTGGGGACCATACAGCGGGTTTTCGACATCGCAGATCACGGTAAATTCAATTTGTCCGGTACGGATTTCCGGCAAAACACTTGTTGAATCTATATCCGAAACCAGTGCAAGGTTTTGTCCAACAGGTTCCAGCCGATGCCCATTTTCGTCGGTAAAACGCCACCCTAAAGCCTCCAGCATGCCCATGCCGCAGTCGTTGGTGGCACTGCCGCCGATGCCGAGTACAATATGGCGTGCGCCATTTTTGATGGCATCCGCTATCATCTCTCCGGTGCCGAAGGTACTGGTAAGCAGCGGATTGCGTTTTTCCGGTGCCAAATGCTGCAACCCGGAAGCCCGAGCCATTTCGATAAAAGCGGTCTTGCCGGTGCGACTGAAAGAATAGGTGGTTTCGAGCAGGTCGCCGAGAGGGCCCCGGACGGTCAGATGGCGCATTTCTTCTCCTAAATGACTGTGCAATACTTCTAAAGTGCCTTCGCCGCCGTCGGCCAATGGGAACAAAATAATTTCGGTTGCCGGGTCGGCCAGCAGGATACCTTCCGCAATGGCTTTCGCAACTTTTGCGGCCGGCAAAGCGTCTTTGAATGAGTCGGGAGCGATCAGGATGGTCATGCCGTTTTAAAAACTCAGATGGTTGGCGAATATATAAATTCTCTTGATTTGGAACATCGTTTGCCGTTTGCTGCGCACCTTTGCGGCACAATAATCCAACTTAAATAAATGTCACTCAGCAAGATAATTGTTTTCGTTTTACTCTTCACTCCATTTCATCTTTTTTCACAAGTTATACCCATCGCTCAAGCCCGGGCACTACCGCCCGGCACGAACGTAACGGTGCGGGGCATCGTCACCAACGGCGCTGAACTTGGCAAGATCCGACACCTGCAGGACGGCACTGCGGGGATAGCAGCGTATCCCGGAACGGGCTCCCTGCCCGGGTTCGACGCAACCGTTCAACCCGGCGACAGCATCGAAGTGAGCGGCCCGATGGTTTTATATCATGGCTTGCTGGAAATCAGCCCGATCACCAACTGGCAGGTCATTTCGTCCGGCAACCCGCTTCCTGTACCGAAACCCATATTACTCAATCAACTATCCGATGTATGGGAGAGTCAGTTGGTCAGCGTCGAATGTGCCACTTTTACTGAGGCGGGAGGTATTTTTACATCCGGCGGCACTTACGATATCGTCGATGCAAGCGGCATTCCTGTAAAAGTTTATCTTCGGGGCGGTCACCCGCTTCATCACGCTGCGATACCCGGCAACCCGGTACTCCTGAAGGCTGTTTTGTCGGAATACGATGGCCTTCAGTTGCTTCCGCGTTCGACTGCCGACTTCTCCGCAACGTCCTGTTTTCATTTCTCGGAAAAACCCGGACAGTCGGACATTCAAACGACGGGTTTTACAGTAACATGGGAAACCAATTTGCCTGCCTCTTCAAAACTTCGTTTCGGTGGAACAGCAACGCCGCTCAATGAAATCAACCTCCCGGTTCAATCCCTGTCGCATACTTTTGAACTGACAGGTTTGTTGCCCGGCCAAATCTATTGGGTACAAATCGAAGCGACACACGACGGCGATGAAATTCTTTCCGAATCCATCCCCTTCGCTACCCGTTCGCTTTCATCCGGCCAAATCAAACTTTACTTCAATCATGCGATCGACGAACCGGTGGCCAACGGCCTCATCCCTGCCGGGCAAAGTTTTGACGCAGTATTGAATGAAACCCTGACACGCATCGACGCCGCCCAACAGACCATCGATGTGGCTATGTACAATAATAACCGTGACGACCTCGTCGAAGCGCTCGAACAGGCAACGGTACGCGGCGTGCGTGTCCGCTATGTTGCAGCACTCGATGCTTCCAACAATGCGCTCGATCCGGCTCCGGCGTTCCCTGTTATTTACGGCAACGACGATGCCCTCATGCACAATAAAATTATGGTCGTCGACGCCGACCTGCCCGACCAATGCTGGGTGATGTCGGGCTCGCTCAACTGGACGACAGGCAACATGACGAATGACTTCAACAATACTTTGTTTATTCAGGATCAATCGCTTGCGCGCACCTATCAACTGGAATTCGAAGAAATGTGGGGCAGCGACGGCGCTCAGCCAAATCCATCACACAGCCGCTTCGGAGCGGCGAAAACGGACAATACGCCGCATCGGTTTATCATCGGGGGCATTGCCGTCGAGTCGTATTTTTCTCCATCAGACGGAGTGACCCGCCGGATTACGGATGCGATACGTACGGTCGATTCGGAGGCGCAATTTGCCCTGTTTTCATACACTATGGACCAGCAGTCGGCTGCTTTGCTGGAGGTGATGAACGATGGGGCGGAGGTGCGCGGCATGATCGAAAATATCAACGACCAGAGCGCCGAGTACAACTACCTGCTCTCTCAGGGGGTCGATGTAAAGCACCACGCTCTTTCCGGCGATCTGCATCATAAATACGTCGTGGTGGATGCCGGTGCGCCCGATGCTGCGCCGCTTGTCGTCACCGGCTCGCACAACTGGAGTTTGGCCGCCGAAACGGTCAATGACGAAAATACGCTTATCGTTCACGATGCAGACATCGCACTGTTGTATAAGGCCGAATTCGAGCGGCGCTGGTCGGAGGTTACTGTTTCGACGACCGTGCCTGTTTTTCAACGAGTTGTGGCATTCCCGAATCCCGTTTCGGATGTTTTGCAACTTCAATTCGAATCCCCGTTGAGCGGTAATATTTCGGTAAAAAACATGTTGGGAACGACTGTTTTACAAACTACTGCCGACGGTACCGGTATTTCAAGTCTGCATGTGGGAAGTTTGACGCCCGGTTTTTATTTTGCCGTTATCGAGACACAACATGGCATCTCAACCGTTTCGTTTCAAAAAATTTAGCATCGAACAGGAAGGCGCTGCGCATCCTGTCGGTACCGATGGAGTGTTGCTTGGCGCCTGGGCGGAAGTGAACAACTGCATGCGCATCCTCGATATTGGGACAGGGACGGGCGTGGTGGCGTTGATGTTGGCGCAGCGCGACCCCACCCCCGGCCCCTCCCCCACAGGGAGGGGAGTCGCTTCGCCCTCGGTATTCGGCAATGTGGAAGTCGCGGAACGCTCTACGCCTCCCCTCCCTGTGGAGGAGGGGCCGGGGGTGGGGTCGCTCATCACCGCCGTCGAGATCCACCCGCCCTCCGCTGCGCTTGCCCGCAGGAACTTCGCCGCTTCGCCCTGGGCCGACCGGCTCGAACTGGTGGAAGCATCCATTCAGGATTTTGCCCAACAGACTGATTTGCAATTTGATTTGATTGTCAGTAACCCGCCGTTTTTTTCCGAAACCATTGTATCACCCGACACAGGGCGGCGCCTGGGACGGCACACAGCCTCGCTGTTGCCGGGGGAGATGCTGGCTGCCGCTCAAAAACTTTTGGCAGAAAATGGCCGCTTTTGTGTGATTTTGCCGGCATTGGAAGGCCGGCGTTTGTGTGAAATGGCTGTGCCGAACGGTCTGTATTGCACGGAAGAAGTGGAAGTACGCTCCCGCCCGGGAAAACCGGTAGAGCGCTTGTTGTTGCGTTTTGAAAGAAATCCGTATTTCTTCGAACGAAAGCAATTGGTGATATATTCAGTAGGACTGGATTATTCCAATGAATTTCAAGAACTTACTAAGGATTTTTACTTGTAAGGTCTATTCCTCTTCTGTTTCTCAAATTCTGTAAATACAAATAATGCGGGAGGGGCAAAAAAATGATTTTGAAAAATCATTTTTTTGCCCCTCCCGCATTATTTGTATTCCCGCCAAAACAAAAAAGGGAAACCGCGACGTTCAGGCCGGTCTCCCTTTTTATGCGTGGCGCCGTTCGTATCGGCGGTCGGAGATGTTTGTGTTTTGTGTAATTACTGCAAAGCGACACGCTGCTCTTCGATGATCTGAATCGCGCGGTCGAGAATAGAGGTGTCTTCCAAATGAACGATGCCGCCGCCCGGACCGGGTTCCAGATGCCACTCAACTACCTGGCCGTCATTGTATTTGTGCGCGCCAAAATAGTTGCGCACAGTCTGCTCGTTCAGATGGAGTTCTTCGGCGATACGGTGGATGCTACCGGTAGGCAGGGAGTGCTTGATGCGGCGCAGCTCCTCGAAAGTGATGTTCATAAGCCTCAGTTTTGGTGAACAATATAATTTGGAAAGACTGATGGGCAAGCCCAAAAAAGTTTCCCTAAGGTATGTGTGTTGCCAAAGAATAAACAAGCGAACAGGAAAAAATATTTTTTGAAATACAGGAAAACCATGCAAGCCGGAGGAATTGGTCGCTTGCAGACAAACAGCAGATTTTTGAATGAAAGATGGCAATGAATGCGCAACAAAACAGGTGCGGATTCCACCTTGTTGAAAACCAGCAGGTTTTAAGTTGAAATAGTGGTCTTTGCGATAGGATGAAAAGAAATTCATGCTATTTTTGCCTTGCCGCTTCAGTCACCTCGTTTTCATTTGTTCGCTCACATTTTACACAACCGATCACTTTATGCACCGTCGTAATTTTATGAAAAACACAGCCCTTGCCGCATCGGGCAGCCTGGTGGTACCCGGATTCCTTGCATGCAGCAGTACAAAAGGCGCCGTTGACCCCGCAACCGGTAAACAATTGTTCTTCGATATTTCATTAGCAGAGTGGTCGCTGCACCGTGCACTGTTCAGCGGCAAAATGACAAACCTCGACTTCCCGCTCATGGCCAAAAAAGACTATGGCATCACGGCAGTGGAATACGTCAACCAGTTTTTCAAGGACAAAGCGAAGGATCAAAAATACCTCGCCGACCTGAAAAAACGCTGTGACGACAACGGCGTAAAATCAGTACTCATCATGTGCGACGGGGAGGGCGATCTCGGCGATGCCGACCCGGCCAAACGAACACAAGCCATTGAAAACCACTATAAATGGGTGGAGGCAGCTCAATATCTCGGATGCTTTTGCATCCGCGTCAATGCAGCCGGCAAAGGGACAGCGGCGGAGGTGTCGGACCATGCGGCAGATGGTTTGCGCCGGCTCACGACATTTGCCAAAAGTCACGGCCAGAGCGTCATCGTTGAGAACCACGGCGGTTACTCCTCCGACGGCAAATGGCTGGCCGGCGTGATGAAAAAGGTGGACATGAAAGAGTGCGGTATTTTGCCCGATTTCGGGAATTTCTGCGTGCGACGTGAAAAAGAAGGCGATTGGGCTTCGCCTTGTGCAGAAATGTATGATCGTTATATCGGCACGCAGGAATTCATGCCTTATGCCAAAGACGTCAGTGCCAAAGCGTACGATTTTAATGAAAAAGGGGAATGTATCGAGACGGATTACCGGCGCATGCTGAAAATCGTGCGCGATGCAGGCTACAAGGGCTATATCGGCATCGAATACGAAGGCGACAAACTTTCAGAGCCGGACGGCATCCGCGCTACCCTGGCCCTGTTGCGTAAGGTCGGAGCGGAGTTGTCATGAAAAACATTGGGAGTAATTTATGGTAATTATGGTAATTATGGTAATTACTCTAATTACCCTAATGACTCTTAATTACCTTTAATTACTCCCAATGACCCATAATTACCTTGTTTTCCTACTTTTGCGCTTCAAAACTCCTAACGGTTCACCCCCTTGCTCCTCACGTCTGGTATGTATTTGCACGTCGTTTCTTTTGACATTCCTTATCCTGCGAACTACGGTGGCGTTATCCTCATTTTTAACCAAATCAAAGCGTTGCATGCGCAAGGCGTGAAGGTGATCCTGCATTGTTTCCAATACGGCGAACGTACGCCGCAGCAGGAATTGGAAAAATATTGCCACGAGGTGCATTATTACAAGCGCAGCCGGTCGCTGTTTTACCAACTGAGTTTTTTGCCCTTCATCATGCGCACCCGTCAAAACAGTTCACTGATGAAGCGTTTGCGCAGGGACGACCATCCGATTTTGTTTGAAGGAATGCATACCAGCGCCTGGGTATGGCACAAACGCCTGCGGGGTCGCCAGAAAATCGTCCGGATGCACAATGTGGAGTGGCAATACTATGAGGGACTTTCCTACTCGACGGCGCCGACGGAGGTATTTGAAAAAATCTATTACTTCATCGAAAGCATCAAACTCCAGCGCATCGAACCGAAGGTAGTGCTGCATGCCGACGAAATTCTCACCGTCTCCACCAACGACCAGGCATATTACAGGGAGATGAAGGCCAACACGCATTATATCCCGGCTTTCCATCCCAATACACGGGTCGAAAGCCAGTTGGGCAGGGGCGAGTACGTACTTTTTCACGGCAAACTGAGTGTTCCCGATAATGAACAATCAGCCATCTGGCTCATCGAAAATGTGTTTTCAAAAATCGACATTCCCTTTGTGGTCGCCGGCATGGCGCCTTCCGGGCGACTTAAAGACCTTGCCGATCAATTTGAACACATTACCCTCGTGGAAAACCCTGATGACCGCCGGATGAACGAACTGATTGCAAAGGCGCATATCAATCTGCTCGTATCGTTCCAGAATTCGGGCATCAAACTAAAACTGATCAATGCCCTGTTCCGGGGGCGTTTTTGTATCGTCAACGATCAAATGGTAAGCGGAACGGGCTTAGCCAAACTGTGCTATGTGCGCAATTCCGCCGCCGCGATCCGCCAAACCATCGAAGCGCTGGTAAACGCCCCGTTTGAACAAAGCAAAATTGAAGAACGGCGTTCCATGCTCGAAACGGAATTCTCCAATACGGCGAATGCTAAAAAACTCATGGAACTGGTAAAATTCACTGAGGCTGTCTCGTAAGTACTTATGAGACAGTCTCAATATTTTCAAAAATAATTGAAAACACTGAACAAACCCCGGTACCCGGGGTTTTTGTTTGCATCATAAGAAACCTGCCCGATTGCCCAACCCCAATTCCCCGATCCCTGATAACCATCATCCAATCACTCTCTTATGCGTGGCATCGATCAACTCGACACCCTCCTGAACGACAAAAACATAGGCGCCGATCATCGCCGGATAGCCCAGAAAGTGGCTGATGATCAACGCGTTGATTTCGATGAAGGCGTTTTTCTGTTTGAACACGGCAACCTTTCCTACCTCGGCGCCCTTGCCAATTATATCCGGGAAAAGAAAAACGGCGACAACACCTTTTTCAATCGCAATTTCCATATCGAGCCGACCAACCTGTGCGTATACGACTGCAAGTTTTGCTCTTATTCGCGTCTTATCAAGCAACGCAGCGACGCAGATGCCTGGGCGTTCACGATGGATGACATGCTGGATATCGTCCGTAAATACGATGGCCAACCCGTTACGGAGGCCCACATTGTCGGCGGCGTGTTGCCGCAATATGATTTGCCGTTTTACCTTGAATTTTTTAAAAAGATCAAACAGCATCGTCCCGAATTGCATGTGAAAGCGCTCACACCTGTGGAGTACCACTACATATTTAAAAAAGCGAAAGTGAGTTATGAAGCGGGCATGCAACTGATCAAAGAGGCAGGGGTAGACAGCCTGCCCGGCGGCGGCGCCGAGATATTTCACCCTGAAATCCGGGAGCAGATCGCAGCCGACAAATGCAATGCAGAACAATGGTTGCGTATCCACGAAATCTGGCACGAACTCGGTATGCGTTCCAACGCCACGATGCTCTACGGTCATATCGAGCAATTCCATCACCGGGTCGATCACTTAGAGCGATTGCGACAATTGCAGGACAAAACCGGCGGGTTCCAAACGTTTATCCCGCTCAAGTTCCGCAACCAGGACAACCAAATGAGCCATATCCCGGAAAGCACTACCGTGGAAGACCTGCGCAACTACGCCATCAGCCGGATTTATCTCGACAATTTCGACCACATCAAAACTTATTGGCCGATGATTGGCCGCACGACCGCTCAACTTGCCCTCGCTTTCGGTGTGGACGACCTGGACGGGACGATAGACGATACCACGAAAATATACAGCATGGCCGGCTCCGAAGAACAACACCCTGCACTGACTACGCAACAATTGGTTGATATGATCCGCCGTGTTGGGCGCCGCCCCATCGAACGCGATACCCTTTACAATGTGTTGCAGGATTTCACCGATGTGGAATTCGAGGACGACAAGGCGTATCGGGGGTATGTGGAGTTGCCGGTGGTGTGATAGGGGAATGTTTTTTTGCAGGGGTGGCTTTTAAAGTTTTTTGAAAAAACTTTAAAAGCCACCCCTGCAAAAAACATTTACAATTTTGTTGACCACATTTTTCAGAACAATGCTCGTTTCATCATATAAATATTTGTAAATGAGAATCTTGTGGAGGGTTCAATAAAAATTTGAAAAATTTTTATTGAACCCTCCACAAGATTCTCATTCCCCTCTCACAATGACACTATACATCCTTCGCCACGGCGAGACAGAATTCAACCGCCTTGGCATCGTGCAGGGCAGTGGTGTGGATACCGAACTCAATGATACCGGCCACGATCAGGCCCGCGCATTTTTTGAAGTCTATCAGGACATCGATTTTCAACTCGTCGTCACCTCCAACCTTCGGCGTACCCACCAAACGGTTCACCGGTTTCTTGAAAAAGAAATCCCCTGGATTCGCACGCCCGACATCAATGAAATCTGCTGGGGCGACCATGAAGGTCAGCTCGCTACCCCCGAACGAACCGCCGTTTTTCGTACGATGATCAACGAATGGTGTGATGGCAACCTCGATGCGTCGCTGCCCAACGGCGAAACAGCCGCTCAGTTGATGGTTAGGGTGAGGCGCTTTATCGATTGGATCAAAACCCGCCGGGAAAAACGAATACTTGTTGCCACACATGGCCGCACCCTGCGTTGTCTGGTTGCGATGCTGAAAGGATTGGATATCGGAGAAATGGAGTCAGTGTCACATTCCAATACCGGGCTTTACATCGTTCATTTTCAGAACGATGCGTTTATTTTTGAAGTAGAGAACGATACAAGTCATTTGGAGAACGTAGAGGCTGTTCAGTAATTCGTGATAAAGAGGCAGCCTCTAAAACATCCCCCTTTCCCATGCGCTTATCAGCCGTCAGTTATCTCAACACCAAACCTTTCATCTACGGCCTGTTCCGCAGCGACCTGGCCGGCGAGATCGATTTGAGCCTCGACATCCCTTCCGTTTGTGCACAAAAACTGCTGACGGGAGCAGCAGATCTGGTACTCACACCGGTAGCGGTTATTCCCGAATTGCCGGATGCACATCTGGTGTCCGACTACTGTATCGGCTCGGTTGGAAAGGTAAAAACGGTTTGTATCTATTCCGAAAAACCGCTGGAAGAAATCAAAAGGATTTACCTCGATTTTCACTCGCGCACTTCGGTGGCTTTGACGCGGATATTGTGCGAACGCTACTGGAAAATACAACCCGAATTTATTGCAGCGACTGCGGGGTACGAAGAAAAAATCAGGGACGATTCCGCAGGACTTATCATTGGCGACCGCACCATCGGACAGGACAAACGTTTTGCTTTTGTCTACGACCTCGGCGAAGCGTGGACCGACTGGACGGGTTTGCCGTTTGTGTACGCCGCGTGGGTGAGTGTAAAACCCCTGCATCCTGATTTCATCGCCCGTTTTAATGCGGCACTGCAAATCGGCCTCGACCACATACCCGAACTGACGAAGATCCTGCCCACCATGCCCGGTTTTGATGTGGAACTATATTTCCGGGAGAACATCAGTTACGAATTGGACGAAGCCAAATGGCTGGCACTCAATCGTTTTCTTGGATTGGTGGCGGGTGAGAACGGATACCGGTTGCACCGGAGCGTTAGGGCAATGGCGCTTTAAGAAACGAAAAGAGCCATCCCGGTTTCGGAATGGCACTGTATACAATTCAGGTGAAAAAGAATGGATTATCAGATTTTCCGTTCACGCACCGCTTCCACATCGATACTGCTCACCTGTCCGCCTACAGCCGATGCCGTATAAACGGCAATCACATCGAGGCTTTGGGTGCTTTCGATGACGAGAAAACCCTCGAAGCCGTGAATAAACGTCACGCCGAAATCCTGCACCTGCCCGCAATTCACCTGCGTCGCTTCGTCGTATTTCAACTCGGACTTTTTCCAGGGTGTAATGACGCCGCCGCGGGCCAGTTTCATGCGGATTTTGGCCTTTGTTTTTCCGGGACTGTGAATGTTGACCGAAGTTTCATAATTGCCCGGCAACAGGCCGGCCGATTGCTGGGACGAGCCGGGGATGTCGCTCATGCAAATAAATTTGGCAGCATACTGGAAACGAAAACGATCCGTCGCAGCGGGAGTCAGAATTTTATTGCTTGCTTTTGCCATGGTTTAAAGTGATTTTATTGGTTAAAAAATTGGATTTTGAAAGAAAATCTATCTGATTCCGGTTTATGCCGGTTTTAAAAAAATAGTGAACCGGAAGCCGGTATTTTAACTAAAAACCGGCGCCGGTATTTTTTCATATTGAACCGCCGCTTTCTTTCAAAGTTTTGGCTTAAACACCTACTTTTGCCGCGCTTTTTAACCAAAATCATAAAAACGACATCGTTCACCGAAATAACTTTTCAACAAAACAATCATGGCAAAAAAACGCATCGCCATCAACGGCTTTGGCCGCATCGGTCGCCTCACATTCCGCAACCTCGTGAAAGACCCCAACGTGGAAGTTGTGGCCATCAACGACCTCACCGACAACCACACCCTGGCCCATCTCCTCAAGTACGATACCATGCACGGCCGTTTCGACGGCACGGTTTCGGCTGACGAAACCAGCATCACGGTCAACGGCAACAAAATCGCCGGTCTCGCCGTGAAAAACCCTGCCGAGTTACCCTGGAAAGCGATGGGCGTGGACGTAGTGCTCGAATGCACGGGCATTTTTCTCGACAAAGAAAAAGCGGGACTGCACCTGCAAGCCGGCGCCAAACGCGTCATCCTCTCCGCTCCGCCGAAGGCCGACGACGTGCCGACATTCGTCATCGGCGCCAATGCCGACCAGATCAAAGACACCGACCTGATCATTTCCAACGCTTCCTGCACTACCAACTGCCTCGTGCCGATGATTATGACGCTCGACAAAGCATTCGGCGTCGAGCAGTTTTTCATGAACACCATTCACGCGTACACCGCCGACCAAAACCTGCAGGATGCCCCGCACCGCGATCTGCGCCGCGCCCGTGCCGCTGCCATGAACATCGTGCCCACCAGCACCGGCGCCGCCAAGGCCGTCACGATGGTGGCCCCGCACCTGAAAGGCAAAATCGCCGCACACTCGCTTCGTGTGCCGGTCGCTACCGGCTCGGTGACCGACTGCGTTTGTATGATCAAAAAAACCGCAACGGTGGAAGAGATCAACGCAGCCTTCAAAGCCGCGGCTGACGGACACCTCAAAGGCATCATGGAATACAACACCGACGAAATCGTATCGGGCGACATCGTGCGCAACACGCACTCGGTCATCTTCGACGCGCCGCTGACACAGGTAAACGGCAACACCTGCCGCATTGTGGGCTGGTACGACAACGAAGCCGGGTATTCTGCGCGTTTGGCGCAGTTGTGTGGGATGTTGTAGCCCCACCCCGGCGCTCCTCAATTGGGAGAGAGTGAATTAAGGCTTTTTGACATTGGACGTTGGACTTTTGGGGTTCACGTCCAATGTTTTTATTTTTGCATGAAAATTTGGGAAAAATGTCCACCTCTGAATTAAAAATAGACCTTCTCAAGTTCATCGTCGAAACCGATGACCCGGAGATGCTGGAAGAAATTGCAGCATACTTTCATGCTTTGACAAAAAAAGGCGACTGGTGGCAGGAAATTTCTGAAAAGGAAAAATCCCTCATTGAAACAGGTCTTCGACAATTGGACAATGGGGAAGGAATTCCATACGAAGCAGTTAGGGAAAAGGCTCGCCGATTGCTGAACAAACAATGAAGTTCAATTTTTAAACATGAACCAAGTCATTGTTTCTCCAAAAGCGGAAGATGCCTACCTCGCCATTTTGGAGTACTACTATCATTTTTCGATTGATTTTGCACTGAAATTGGAAGAGAAACTCGACCGATTGACTGAAAATTTGCGCCATTTCAAGAAACTTTGCCCGCCTGCAAAATCATTCCCCGGCCTGCGCCGTTGTGTTTTAACTGAAAATATTTCGTTGGTTTACCGCCTCGAAGGCGGTGCTGTTCACATCGTTGCTTTCTACGATAATCGAACCGACCACTTGTTCTAATCTTTCACAATAACATGAAAATCAATTTCAAAGACAAAAAAGCCCTCGTCCGCGTAGACTTCAACGTGCCGCTGGACAAAGAATACAACATCACCGACGACACCCGCATCCGCGAGGCGCTGCCGACCATCAAACACATTTTGGAGCAGGGCGGCTCGGCCATCCTGATGTCGCACCTGGGGCGCCCGCTGGAAAAACTCGACGCCAACGGCAACATCAACAAGCAGAAATTCACTTTGCAACATCTGGTGAAACACCTGCGCAAGAAGTTGAGAACCAAAATCCATTTTGCCGACGACTGCATCGGTAAGGTGGCGGAGAAAAAAGCCGCCGCACTCAAACCCGGCGAGGTGTTGCTCCTGGAGAACACCCGCTTTCACCACGAAGAAGAAGGCGGCGACGAAGGATTTGCAAAAAAATTAGCCTCGCTCGGCGACATCTATGTGAACGACGCATTCGGCACCGCCCACCGCGCCCACGCCAGCACGACCATTGTGGCTCAGTTTTTTGACAAAAACCACAAAACCTTCGGCTACCTCATGGAGCGCGAAATAGAAAACGCAACCCGCGCCATGAAGAACCCGGAAAAGCCCGTGACCTGCGTGACCGGCGGCTCCAAAGTCAGCGACAAGATTATGTTGCTGGAAAAATTCCTCGACTACGCCGACAACATCCTCATCGGCGGCGCGATGGCGTACACCTTCTTTTTGGCCAAAAAAGGCGCAGTCGGCAATTCCCTCGTAGAGGCCGACAAGTTGAAAACGGCCAAAGAATTTTTGAAAAAAGCCAAAGAAGCAGGCGTGAAAGTGCTCTTGCCGAAGGATTCTGTTTGCGGCGACAAATTCGCTGCCGACGCGAAAGTGCAGGTTTGTCCCAGCAATCAAATCCCCGACGGCTGGATGGGACTGGATATCGGCCCTTCGGCGGCCAAATCATTCGCTTCAGTCATCCGTAAAAGCAAAACCGTGATCTGGAACGGCCCGATGGGCGTGTTCGAAATGCCCGCTTTTGCCGAAGGTACCAAAGTCGTGGCCAAAGCCTGCGCTTCCGCCACGAAAAAAGGCGCGTTCACCATGGTGGGCGGCGGCGACTCGGTGGCTGCTGTGAACCAACTCAAACTCGCTAAAAAAGTCAGTTTTGTCAGCACCGGCGGCGGGGCGATGCTGGAGTTTCTGGAAGGGAAAGAGTTGCCGGGGATCAAGGCGATACAAGGGTGATTGGGGAAATTGAGGTCATTATGAGCCATTTTTTAAACAAACATGAGTCATCCCGAATTTTGAAAAACAGGCTTTGGTTCACTATTATACTGAAAATCAAG
>CXWJ01010556.1_pt1 | contig 55813 bp, 47 predicted proteins | sample 590841 | NCBI WGS metagenome assembly CXWJ01 (sample SAMEA3498367, study PRJEB10139) | wastewater metagenome | biome: wastewater treatment plant; material: activated sludge | place: Austria | collected 2015-01-21 | reverse complement strand
CGAGGGCGACGGTCGGATAGCGCTTCAGGAACTCCGGCCCCAGGAACCAGCTGGTCGTCGCCCGCCGATTGTGCATCCGTCCGGTCTCGGCGACAGCGAACACGCCGGTGCACGCCGCGGCGATCCGGGTGGTCGCGTCGTCGAGGCGCCCGAGCGAGGCGATGACCGAACGAGCATCTCGGCTCTGGAGGGCGTCGTTGGTAGCGGCGGCCGTGAGGGTTCCAAGCGCAGGGACGACGACCACGTCGAACTCTGCGGACTCCGACAGCGGGTGGTCCACCGACAGGTTGGGTCTTGTCGGCGTGCTTGTAGGCCGAGCGGAGCTGCTGGGCGCACTGCCAGGCCAGGTCGACCTCGTCGTGGGCCTCGTCGGCGGCGAACGCCCGCTCGATGCGGGCACGTTGCTTGTCGGTGAGGTTCTCCTCTCCGGCGCGCAGGAGCCACTCACAGCCGATCTCATTCGGCGGCGTCGGACGCACGCGCACCGTGGTGACGGCGCAGGCGTGCCCGTAGCGCTCCGCGCCATGAGGCTTGCCACTATAGGCCTGACGGTGGCCATTCGGTCTTCAGACCCGCATACACATCAGCAGCGAGCTGCACGCTGAGCCGGCCGGCAAGCGCGGGGTGAGTCACCGGCGGAGCGAGCGTGCTCTCCAGAATTCCTGCCAGCCGACCAGTGGCTCGTCCGCGGCGGTGAAGTAGTGCCCACGTTGGCTGTTGTCGCGGCCGATCATGAAGCGCAGATTGGCGGCGTCGATGGTGGAGCCTCGGTCGTGGGCCTGCGGGCTGATGTGGTCGATGGTGAGAAGCCGGTCAGCGCGGTCCCGGCCGGTCTTCTTCGCTCCGGTGTGCAGCTTCAGCTGGGGTGAACGGCCCGGCTTCTGGTCGAAGCCACCGGCCTGCAGCATGGTGCGCACAAATCTCGCCTCGGGACCCGGGTCCGACGACACCAGGGTCCAGAAATGCTCACGGGATCTCTTGAAGCTGCGTGCCTTGCCCTTCCGGTCGTGGCTCGCCCTGTGCCACAGGGCCGCCAGGTCCGGCGTCTCGTCGAAGGCTCGCGCATACGCCGCTTGGTAGTGCTCCATGGCGGCCTCCTGGGCACGCAGCTGCGCCATGCACGCGGTGCAGAGACGCCCGACCACCGCCGGTCCGCACAGGTTCATGCAGCGGTTCGCGTCCTCCCGGATGCGGAGCCGACGATCCTCGACCCTGCCACTCTCGCCGGGGTCGTGCTCACTGGCCTCCGCGGCGCGCATCGCGCAGGCGAGGCACAGGCTTCCGACCGAGGTCAGATAGCCGCCGCAGCCGCTGCACCCCGTCACCACGGGAACCTCTTGGACAGGGGTGACCGGCTCGGGTGTCAGGCGCGTGGCCAGGTCGCTCAGGCGGGGCGGCTCGGAGCCCGACCCCAGCTCGTAGCCAGCGTGGCGCAGGTAGGCCCTCGCCGCGAGAGAGTCCGCTCCGGTGCCCTCGTTCACGAGCATCCACAGACGCGCGGCGCGGAGCTGCTCGTCGTCGCAGCCCAGAGCTGCCCGGTCCCACAGACGGTCCATCACCGGAGTCTGCTCCAGCCTGTCCTGAGCTGCCGCCAGCTCAAGGGCCCGTCCTTCGTCGGTCATGTCCGCGCGAGGGTCCAGATAGGGCGGCGGTGGGGGCGGTGCAGAGCGCTCAGCGCTGGAGATCGTCTCTGCGAGATCGCGGAGAGGGACGCTGGGGGTGGCTCCCTCGGCGGCCGCTTGGGCGGCCCGGTGAATCTGGAGCTCCGTGCTGCACATCGTCCCGACGACGCGCGTCCCCAGCCCGCAGCCGCACAGGTTGCGTTGAAACATGGTGCGCTCATGAGCGGCGTCGGCCCAGGCTGCCTCCTCCCGCCGCCGTTCGGCCGCCTCCCGGTCCCGTTGCTCGTTGTAGCGTGCGTCCTCTTCGCGGCTCATGTCTGCAGGTATGCCGACTAGGCCCGGATGTTGCGGATGACCGCGTCCTGCGCCGCCCAGGTCCTCGCGAGCGCGGCGTTGAGGGCTTGGGGGGACGGTGGCAGGACCCGCCAGGACTCGTCGTCCTGGGCGCTGACCGTGCCGGGAGCAGGGCCGGCGGCGCTAGCCGCCAAGGCGGCGAGCCAGGGCTTCTCGTGCTGGGGCTCACGCTCCGTGGACACCCGCGGCGACGTCTCCGCGCCCGAGCGCTGGGAGGCCTGATGAGCAGCCAGTGCTGCCACTCCGATGACGGCGTACTGCAGTCCCTTCTTGGCCACGGCGACCGTGCGCTCGTCCCGAGCGAGGGTCGACCCCGCCCGGGTGGCCCGCCGCGCGAGGTCGCCACCTCCACGACCAAGAGACTTCATCGCGCGTGAGGTCCGCGCCCGCACCGTCAGGTTCACCGCTTCCTCGTGGGGTTCAGGTTGTTCGGGTGCGATCTCACCACACGTCTGCGCATCGGTCATCGGAAGTCACGCCCGCCACAAGGAGAGGGGCTCCGCAGTTCGTCGCCCCGAAGATCTCAGAATCGGGCTCGCCGACACAGGTGTCAAGGGGATGAGGCCAGCTGTCAGACGTCGCCGGCAGGCCCTGGTCGAACGGCCTCCGCCAGACCGCCCCCACACCGACAGATTGTTGACGGTCCTGGTCACTTGTCCGCCCTCGTTGCGCAGGAACGCGATCTGACCGAACTCGAGGTGCGACCAGCCGTCGGTGTCCTCGGTCAGCGCCTCGGAGGCGAAGATCACGCCGGTCGCCTCGTCCTCGTCGCACCTCTCGAAGGCATACGTCGAGGTGTCCTGCTCGAAGTTGCGACCCATGAGCAGATACATCGGCTCTAGGAGCATCGAGAGGCTGCGGTCGTCGGTGCCCGGCTCCGCCTTCTGGAGCTCCTTCCAGTCGCCGCTCGGGTCCGTCTCACCGTTCAGCCCGAGCCCGGCGTTGATGCCGATGACGCGGTCTGCAAATGAGTACGTTACATACGAAGCGTCGCTGCGCAAGATTGGCTGCATCTCGACAGAAATGTAGGACCCATCTCGACACTTGTTGTCGAGATGCGCTGAAGATTGAACGTCCTCGTGCGGCGCACTTTGAGCAAGCCCTCCGGTTCTGGGTGAGGAGTTCAAAGATGGCTGCACCCTACTGTCGGCTCTCGGCCTGCACCGTGCGACGCCCCTGTTCCGGGATCTCCTCCGGACGGGTCTACCGGGACGTGCCTGCCGCGACGGGCCACAAGACCTGCTGTCAGATTTCGAAGTCGACTGCACAAGTGCCCGAAGTCCTATGCACGGACCATGCGGCGTTCCGATTAACGGATCGTCACGCGGAGTGTGACCACAGCCCGATGGGCTCGCGGAGCGACCCGGTGCGGATCGGCTCGCGGAGCGCGGCAGTGCAGGATCGGCTCCCGATCACCAACGAGTCGGCGGGCGACAGGCGCCGCTCCTGCTCCCGCGCGGGTCCGGAGCCTGTATGCGACAGCACCTGAAGGCGTACCAGGTGGCCGCCGTAAGGAACATCAGTCGCTGCAGCAACAGATCGGAGCAGCCATGAGCAGCGGGATGGTGCCGGTCACGACGAGGGCGGCGATGTCTCCAGCCGCGCGGGTCGGCCGCGGTCGGTTCTGAGCTGGTCGCTGCGCGTTTCGTTCTCCCCGGAGGTCGTCGGGCGCCAACCGACTGGCGCGAGGCTGGTGCAGGTTCGTCTGGCCGGGGCGGCGGAGACTGGTGTCATCGCCGTTCGAGGACGTCGAGGGGGTCCAGGCGGGTGGCTCGCCATGCCGGGTAGGCGCCGCCGAGGAGGAGGACGACGATGAGTCCCAGGGCCAGTTCGGGCAGGGCTGAGGCGCGAAGGATGTGCAGGTCGACCTGGAAGGCGTCGCGTCCGAAGTCGGCGACCCAGGGGGAGGTGGCCAGCAGGGTGAGGAGGGCGAGCCCGAGTCCGGTGGCCAGAACGATGAGGATGTCGGCGAGGATGAGCCAGGCGACGTTCCAGCGGCGGGCGCCGACGGCTCGGGCGAGTCCGAAGAACCAGGTGCGGTCGCGCAGCACGATGAGCTCCGCGACCAGGACGCCGATTCCGCCGATGGTGAGCACGCCCCAGCCGATGAGGGCGTAGACCAGCCGGATACCGTCGGAGGCCGAGCGCACGGAGTCGCCGGAGTCGGTGCGGGCGACGACGGCGACGTTGTCGGGGTTCACGGACGCCTTCGCGGCGGCGTCGGCCAGGGCGGCGGTGACGGACTGTCGGAGCTTTGCGCTCTGGTCGCGGGCGATGCCGGTGGTGACGACGATGGCGTACTGGGGTGGGGTGGAGGCGGTCAGGGCCAGCTGTCGTTGGTAAAGCGGGTCGACGACTACGGAGGTGTCGAAGCTGTTCTTCTCGTAGCTGTCGGCTTCGCGGATCGAGGTGTTGGGGACGACGAGCCCGGCCAGGCAGAGGTCGGCGTTGGCGAACCCGGTCCCGCCGCCGTCGAAGGGCGCGGGGTCGCCGGACGAGTCGAGCAGGACCGCGGCGGAGACCTCGCCGAGCTGGTCCAGGGGTGGGCATTCTGGTCGGACGGCCGGGAAGCGGGCGGCGACCTGGACCGGGCGGGTGGTGAAGGGCGCGGCGGCGCTCTCCACCGCGCGCAGCAGCTGCTCGAGGGTGAGGCCCAGCTCGGGTGCAGGTTCGATGCGGTAGGTGCCGGCGACGCCGAGGTCGGACTCGATGGCCTCGGTGAGGTTGGCCGTGGAGGCGCGGGAGAGCTCGGTGACGCCGAGAAACACCAGGGTGCTGATGGTGATGAGCAGGGTCAGCAGGGTGAACTTCAGCGGGGATCGGACGTTGACGGCGCCGGCCAGGCGCAGGACCCGCCAGGCGGTGCGGACGGTGGTCATGAGGGGATCGGTGCCGGGGTCGCGGTGTCGGAGCGGACCTTTCCGCGCACGAGGGTGATGCGCCGCTCGGCGCGGTCGGCGATGTCGGTGTCGTGGGTGACGATCACGACCGCGGTGCCGAGGGTGGCCGGGAGGGAGTACAGGGTCTGCGCGACCACGGCGGCGGTGTCCTCGTCGAGGTTGCCGGTGGGTTCGTCGGCAATGAGCAGGGGCGGCGTGGTGAACAGAGCGCGGGCGATCGCGACCCGTTGCCGCTGCCCGCCGGACATCTGGCCGGGGTGGCGGTCGGCGAGCTCGGGGATGCCCAGGACCTCGAGCAGGTCCCGCGCGCGGGCCGAAGCGGATCGGCGGGAGGTGGTGGCGGTGAAGTACCAGGGCAGGAAGACGTTGGACTCGGCAGTGAAGGCCGGGTCGAGGTGAAAGCTCTGGAACACGGTTCCCACCGCGGCCGCCCGCAGCCGCGACAGGGCCGGGTCGGAGAGGTGGGCGGTGTCCTGACCGGCCGCGAGGACCTGTCCGCGGGTGGGCCGGCGAAGCAGGGAGAGCACCGAGACCAGGGTGGACTTGCCCGAGCCGGAGCGGCCCACGACCGAGGTCGAGCTGGCGGCGGGGATCGTCAGGGACACGTTTTCTAGGGCGTGAACCGTGCCGCTACCGGTGTCGAAGTCGACCCCGACCGCGTTAAGGGCCACCACCGGGGTACCGGTCACGGTGAGCCGATGGGGGTCAGCACGTCGCCGGCCTTCAGGCCGTCGGTGATGACGCGGCGGACCCCGTCGGTGGAGCCGACCACAACGGGCCGGTCGGTGACCTTCTCGGCGTCGCGGACCCGGGCAATGTAGTCCTTGCCGGTCTTGTCCAGCCCGATGTAGATCAGCGGGACGGCCACGACGTCGCTTTGCTGGGCCGAGGTCAGGGTCAGCACGGCCGGTAGTCCGGACGCGGTCTCGACGTCGGCGGCGAGGCGGCAGTGCACGGCCGAGGTGGCGGACTGCTCCGCGTCGTCACTGGCGACGGGTAGGTCCTCGAGCCAGATGGCCACGCAGGGCGACCGGCGCTGGCCCAGGACGGTCTCGACAGTGGCGGCGCCGTCGAACTCTAGGGCGCGGTAGCGCAGTTCCTGCAACGGTTTGAGCGGCACGACCACGTCCAGTCCGGCGCTGTCGATCCGTGTCGTCCCGCGCCCCAGGCGCGCCACGCCGGCGGTCGGGGCGATCACCGGCCCGACCCGGGCGGCGGCCAGTCGCTGCTGCGACTCGGCCACGGTCCCCTCCGGCTCATCCCCCGTGCCCGCGAGCCGCAGCGACCCGATCCGCTGACCTGCCTCCACCTGGGCCCCCTCGTCCACGGACGGGGCGAACTCAGTGCCGGGCGGTGCGTCGATGCCAACCGCCGAACCGGCCGCGACGCTCCCGTCGAGCCGGTAGGCGACCTGGAACGTCGACGGAGAAACCCGCAGGGTGGCCTGGCTCGCTGAGGGCTGCGGGGTGGCAGCCGTCCCGGTGGGCCCGGACGGTTCCTCCTCGCCCGTGCAGGCGGCCAGAGTCGTGGCAGCCAGTGCGCACAGCGCCACGGTGGCGAGCCGGTGACGGATCACGTGGTGGTGCCCTTGACCACGTCGGCGATGGTGGGTCCGTCCTGGTCCCCGGGCGTGGCCGGGATCCAGTTGCCGCACCCGGTTGGGTTGGTCAGGGCGTCGCGCAGCAAGGTGATGTCGCCGCTGGCGAGGTCGTCTTGGAATGCCTTGATGTCCCGGTCCATGTCGACCGCGGTAGGGGCGGGGTAGCTCGGGGTCGGCTGAGCCGGCAGCTGGGGAGCGATACCTGTGGTCACCCATTCCCGGTAGGAGCTCAGCGCGGAGCGGCAGGCTATGAAGTTGCGGACCATCCCCTGGTAGCGGGCGGCCGCGACGGTGGGTTCGTCCCCGGCCACGCGCTCTTTGGCCACCCGGGAGGCCAGCACCTCCTCGACCACGGTGGTGTCCAGCCCGGCGAAGGTGTTGTCACCGGCCTGCAAGGTGGTGACCTCGCCGCCGCCGCACCCCGCCAGTGCCCCCGCGGCTACCACGGCCACCCACCATGTCCGCACACGCTTCCTTGCCCTCACGCCTTCATCCTCCCAGCCCGATCGAGAACCCGCCGCTGCGCCGCGCCCGAACGGCCGACCGGCCGTGTCGCCGTACCGGGCGGCGCAGCCGCCCGGTACGGACACCGGTCACGGGGTAACGGTCCAGGACAAACTGCTGTTGCCGTTCCCGGGCAGGATCCCGTTGCAGTTCTGGTTGCTCACGATGCGGGTCTTGTACGTGTAGTTGCTCGTGGCGACGCTGGTCCACGACACGGTTCCACCGTCCGTGGTCGCCTTCCAGGTCAGCGAGTTCCCGTTGCTGGAGACACCCCAGTAGTAGCGGTTGTTGTTCTCACTGGTGTCTCGCTGCTTCACGCTCATGGTCCCGCCACCGTTAAGCGTGACCAGGGTGGACGTGACGCCGGTGTCGCAGCTGACCGTCTGGCTGCCGTCGACGGCCATCGCCGCCCCAGCCGTGCCCAGCAGCAGCGCACCAGCCGCCAACGCACTGGAGATTCCTCGGAACTTCATCGTTGCCTCTTCCCAAGCGCCGAACGATCCGAGGTCGGACTGCGCTCCCCCGGGTGGGAGCGATGCCCCCACCCGTACAGTGGACGGGTCGCAGCAAGTTGTCAAGCGTTGGTCCAGCAGTGCGCCTCGGAGCCGGATCACGTTGCGCCCAAGGCACTCTCGTCGGTGCAGACCGGCGGGTCAAGTCCTCGCCGTCGCCACCGGTCGGCCGCAACGGTCCACCGCAGCCCACAGCCGGTCGGCCCAGACCTGCCGGGGAACCTGGGCGCCCGTGCTCGGCTCACCCCCCGGAGGTGCTCAGGCGGACATCTGGCCCTGCGCCAAGGGCAGCGTCGCCCCCGGCCGTCGCCGCCGCCCCCGACCTCGCGGCCCGGGGTGTGAGGGATCAGACCCGGCCGCGTCGTTGTCGCCGGGGAGGCAGGCTGGGATGGTGAAGGCGTTACGGCATCGGAGGCCGACGTAACGTGGCCTGGGGCGGTCCCGTGACCCAGTCGTCGCCATGCAGGGGGCGGCGCCCCGGGGGACACCGGCCGGGCTGGAGGGGTCCAGCGCCCCGGCTTCGTGGGAGGACGGACGAGGGGGCGCTGGACGCCTGGACGGTGCAGGGATTCTTCGGGACCCGACTGAAGCACAGTCGCTGACGCGACGTAGCGGCGTTCGACACCTCCGGGACCTTTGCGTGGGTCTGCCATCTCGACGTAGTCGCCCGTGTAGATCGGGGTGCTCTTGTCGAAGGATCCCGTGTTTCCTTGGATGTGGGCTTCAGTTTCGAACGATTCTTCATCCGAGGTTCCGGGGTGGCGTATCACCGTCACCAACTGGGTACCTAACGTTGCCCGCATCTGTCGCAAGAACGGGCTGTCGATGGGCGTCGTCGGCTGCCGCGGGGACCGACCCGAGGGTCTAAGCGGCATAGTGCCCTCCTCGTACCCGTTCTTGCTCAGAGCTCATTTGACTGATTGCCAGCCAGGTCGCGCCCACTCGTGACCGCTCGGGCAGCGGAAGGCGCACCAGTCGATCTTGGTTCCGTCGCTTCGTCGCTCCTCGAATGCGCGGGAACCGTCCTGTGGTTTTCCGCAGTCGGGGCAGTGGTGGGTCCCGGTGATGAAGTTCGCCATGACCGCGACTCTACGAGGCGACGGTGACAGCCCAGACTGGATCATGCGCGCTTGTGCAGGGCGTACGCGATGTGTCAACGAGTGTCGAGATACAGCCAAGATTGCGCGCCCGTGTGCGGGGTACTTTGCACGGTCGGCCTAGTCTCGCGCCGTTGCGCAGAATGCGGTGACTACACGGGTGCAGGTCCTGGGACCCAGTTTGGTTCCGCCCGCCCGCCGGCGAGGTCACGGCACACCGACCTCGTCCCAGGAAGCGACATCACATTGCCCGTCGTCGTCGCACCCGGTCGCGACCACCGTGCCGTCCATGCGCAGACCCAAGGTGTGCCGGGATCCCGCCGCCACGGCCAGGATGCCGTTCCACCAGCTCACTGAGGCCTGGCCGTCGCGGTTCTTGCCCGTAGCGAGAACTTGACCATCAGAGGTGAGGCCGACCGTGTGGTCACTACCCGCAGCCACAGCCACTACATCGCGCCAGTGGCGCACGTCGAAGGTGGCCGAAGGGTCCCCGGTAGCCACCACTCGACCGTCGGCGGTTACCCCGACGGTGTGCATGTACCCGGCGGCGATGCCTACCAGGCCGGTCCAGTCGCTCACCTCGCACTGACCTCGACGGTTGACCCCCGTGGACACCGCCGTCCCGTCGGCACGCAGGCCGACGGAATGCCAGTCACCGCAGGAAACCGCGACAATCTCGCGCCAAGCCTCGACATCGCAGGCTCCCTCCACGGTCCTGCCAGCGGCGAGCACCGTGCCGTCGCCCCGCCAGCCCAACGTTCGCCGCCACCCGGCAGCAATGCCCCCAACTTCAGTCCAGCCAGTCAGGTCGCACTGGCCGTCGCCGTTCCATCCCGTGGCAATGACGGTTCCGCCGCGTGTCAGGCCGACAGTGTGCGAGCGGCCGGTGTTGCTGAAGCTATGCACGTTGCCGGCTGCTACGGCCACGATGTCAGTCCAAGCCGCGACGTGGCACTCCCCGGCCATCCCGTTCCCGGTGGCAAGGACTCTGCCGTCGCGTCGCAGGCCAAGCGAGTGGCGTCGACCTGCGGCCAGGCTCGAGCCGCCTCGGAAGTTGGTCACGCTCCGATGATGCCAGCGACCTCCCAAACGTAACTCTCTCGGCCGCCGGATACGTTCCACCACGCTGCCACCCGACAGTGTCCGCTGCTCTCGCGATGCAGCCTCGCTCGCACACCAGTTCCGGCGAACCTGCACGGTGAGGGCTGTGGCGGAGGGCTCCACGAAGTCCTCGCCAGCGCGGATGCGCGCAACGCACGACCTGCGACAGGAGAAGTGCGCTCCCGCTCAGCCCAGATCGATCCCGTGTGTGCCGAGTCGCTCCCGGCGCCGCGTCGTCCCGTCACGGTGGGTCCAGCGTCCGGCGTTCAAGCCTGCGGCCGAAGCTCCCGCGACGTTGGCGGGCTGGTCGTCGACGAAGAGGAGTTGCTCGGGCGCGAGCCCAAGGTCTGCAGCAGGGGCAAGGACATCAGCAGGTCCGAGGCTATCCGGGCTGCACTGGCCAGCTTCGCCGCGTGAACCCGGGTCAGCTCACAGCAGGCTGGTTCAGGAACCAGCGGTGACCGAAAGGATCCACGAAGACAGCCACCCGCCCGGAGGGCGGACTGTCCTCAGGGCCTCGTGCCATTGGCGTTCCTTCGCGGATGACGCGGGCGGCGGCCGCGTTGACGTCGGCGACCGTGAGATGCAGCGAAACCGCCGCCCCACGGGTCGGGTCGGGTGCGGCCACTCCGGCGGAGTCGAACTGGTCGGACATCATCCAGCGCGCCTCGCCGATCGCCAGTTCGCAGTGCCCGACCCGGCCGTCGTCCATGACGATCGGTTCGTAGGTGACCTCGGCGCCCAGCGCGGCGACGTACCACCCGATAGCGGCTCTGGCGTCGGCGACGCAGAGGTAGGGAGTCAGCTGGTTCATGGGTTCTCCTGTTCGTCGGGCTCGGTGAGCGGCGTTTGGAACGACCAGAGGTGGCCCTCGGGGTCGCGCACGCTGTACTCGCGCATGCCGTAGGGCATGTCGGTTGGTGCGCAGTCGATCGCGGCCCCGGTCGCCGCCACGCGGTCGTGGTGCGCGTCCACGTCATCGACGAGGACGGCTAGCGAGGCGGTGACCGTGCCGGTGGCCAGCGGTGAGACCATCCGGTGCTCGGGGGCCTCCCGGTGCAGCCAGACCTCTCCGTCGCCGGCGTGGACCTCGCCGTGCACCGCCCGATCGCCGTCGAAGCTGATCGGTCCCGGGGCGAGACCCAGGACATCGACGAGATAGGCGGGCCCCGCCGCGATGTCGCGGTACACCAGCAAAGAGATCCGCCGCCGCAACGCAGGCTCATCGGCCGGCAGACCCGACAGCAGGTCGAGCAAGGCCTCGTCACTGGGCCGGTCGCCCTCCAAAAGGCGGACCTCGACGGCCCGGACTCGTTCCCGCGCCCGAGCGAGGTCGGCCAGTCTGGCATCAAGGTCGACCAGGTGCCGCCGAGTAAGACCCGGTAGGTCGTCTGCATCGAGGTTGAGGTCGGCCACGGACGTGCCCAGCTCCCGCAGCAGCCGGATCCGGTAGAGCCGATCGAGAGTGGCGCCGTCGTACTGGCGCCGGCCACCGCCATCGCGGGCCGGGGCCAGCAGCCCGAGCTCCTCGTAGTAGCGCAGCGTGCGTTCTGTGACACCTGTACGTCGCGCGACATCGCCGATGCCCCACTGGCGGGGGCTGGTGCTGGTCATGCCGTCACGCTAGGACCTCACGTCACGTCAGGAGCAAGGGGGACGTGCAACTGCTCAGCATGGGTAGGCGTCGCTGGCCACTGTGAAACATGGTCAGCACCGACTCGCCCGAAGCTCCGGTCACGCAGGAGGTAGCGGCCGGCGATCGTTCCGTCCTTCCCAGGCCCCCGCGGGCTCCGTGTCCTCACATCGGCATTATGTGAGTGAAGAACAGCGCAGCCATCCAGAGTGGGTTCCAGGCGGAGCACTTCCTTGCCCGCGCCTCTCGGGCAAGGGTCCACAAAGCCGATGCCCTGCTCGAGCGGTTCAGCCCCGTGGCCCCTGGGCCGAGTACCGGTGACCACCTTGTCGGCTCGCCGGCGAGCGAGCACAGGATCCAAGTGGTGCTCGGGTCACCCGCTGGTCGGGCACGGGGGAGGACCAAACACCGTGATGCGAGACGCACGAAGTGCATAACGTCGGCTAATTCATGGAATCAACGGCACTTCTTACAGTTTTGAGTGCATCTCGACACCAGACCGCAAGTAGCCATGCCCATAACACGGCGTTCATGAAGGATACGAACGCCGTTTGTGAAATCTTCGCTGCATCTCGACAACACTTGTCGAGATGCACCGCAGATTGCACGACCGTGACCACGACACCTTGCACAAGAGGCCGTGATTGCCAGACTCGTGCAAAGTTGGCCGCGGCCCATCGCCGGTTCGCGGCAGTGGTCGGGACGGGCTGGCTGGCCGGGCGAGCGTGATCAGCAGGTGGAGGCACAGGATCACGGTGGCGGCAGCCAGTGCGAGGACGGCCGGCCACGGGGGCGGGGTTCGGCGGTCCCGGCCCGTTGTAGGGGTTATGTCCCGTGGCGCGGGTGCCAGCGCCCCGCCCGGGCTTTCTCGGGTTCGGTTGTCATCAGTGAGCGGGTAGGGTCCCGGCGGCGACGAGTGCGAGGACGCTGGCGCCGAGCAGGACGCGGTAGATGACGAAGCCGGTGAACCGGTGGTGGGTGATGTAGCGCAGGAACCAGGCGATGACCAGGTAGCCGACGACGAAGGCGATCAGGGTCGCCAACAGGGTCGGCCCCCAGGGCGGGGTGGCGCCGTCCCCGATCTTGGTCAGCTCGAGACCTCCGGAGGCGAGCACGGCGGGGATGGCCAGTAGGAAGGAGTACCTGGCGGCGGCCTCGCGGCGGTAGCCCAGGAACAGGCCGGCGGTGATGGTGCCGCCGGAGCGTGAGACGCCGGGGATCAGGGCAAGGGCCTGGGCGAGGCCGAATGTGAGGGCGTGTCCGGGGGTGATCTGTTCGACGGTGCGGCGGTTGGTGGCGGCCCGGTCAGCCAGGCCGAGGATCAGGCCGAAGACGATCAGGGTGGCGGCCAGGATTCGCAGGTCCCGGAACGCGGTCTCGATCGGGTGCTGCAGCGCCAGGCCGAGGAGGGCGATGGGCAGGGTGCCGAGGATGACGTACCAGCCGAGCCGGGCGTGTGGATCGCGGCGCATGGAGGGGGTGCGCAGTGAGCGGGCCCAGGTGGCCGTGATGGTGGCGATGTCGCGGCGGAAGTAGGCCAGGACGGCGGTCTCGGTGCCGAGCTGGGTGACCGCGGTGAAGGCGGCGCCGGGGTCGGGCCAGCCGGCTAGCGCGGCGACGATGCGCAGGTGGGCCGAGGAGGAGATGGGCAGGAACTCGGTCAGCCCCTGGACCAGGCCCAGCACGGTCGCGGTGAGCCAGCTCATCGCTCCTGCGCTCCTTCGGTGCGTCGGCGTGGCGTGAGGTCCTGGTGCAGGATCGAGAGCGCGAGCAGGGCGGCGCCGGTGGTGATCAGGACGTCGGCCAGGTTGAAGGTGGGGAACCAGCCGGTGTGCAGGTAGTCGGTGACCGCCCCGTCGGGGAGGCGGTCGAGCAGGTTCGCTGCCGCGCCGGCAGCGATCGCGGTGACGGCCCAGCGCATCGCCGCAGGCTGCTTCCAGCCCGCGCGCCAGGCGTATCCGAGGATCGCGGCGGTGATGGCGCCGGTTGCCGTAGCGACCAGCCACGGCGGCAGGGCGTCGCCGAGGCCGAATGCGGCGCCGCGGTTGTACAGCAGCCGCAGCTGCAGGGGCCCGGCGGGCCCGGGGGTGGTGGCCAGCGACTGTTCCGCCACGGTCTTGGCCAGCAGCGCCGCGCCGGTCAGGACGGCGATCGCGCCGAGCATGCTGACCCGCCGGGTTGTCGGGCTGCTCACGCGGTCGCGCGGCTGAGGGCCGGGGTGGCGACCTCGGGGCCGGGGTACGGCGGTAGCGGGCGGGCCCGGCCGGCGCGGACACCGTTGCTGATGACGACGATCTCAGCGAGCTCGTGGATCAGCACGACCGCGGCCAGGCCGAGGACGCCGAAGGCGGCCAGTGGGATGAGCACGGTGATCAGGGCCAGGGACAGGCCGACGTTCTGAACCATGATGGCCCGGGACCGGCGGGCGTGGGCCAGGGCGTGGGGAAGGTGGCGCAGGTCCTGACCCATCAGGGCGACGTCGGCGGTCTCGATGGCCACGTCGGTGCCCATCGCGCCCATCGCGATCCCGGTGTCGGCGGTGGCCAGGGCGGGGGCGTCGTTGACGCCGTCGCCCACCATCGCGGTCGGCTGCTGGGCGCGCAGCCGGGCGATGATGGCCGACTTGTCCTCGGGGCGCAGGTCGGCGTGGACCTGGCCGATGCCGGCCTGCTTGGCCAGCGCGGTCGCGGTGCGGTTGTTGTCGCCGGTGAGCATGGCCACGGTGTATCCGTCGGCGTGCAGCCGCGCCACGACCTCGGCGGCCTCGGGCCGGAGCTCGTCGCGGACCGCGATCGCGCCGATGACCTGCCCGTCCTCCTCGACCAGGACCGCGGTCGCGCCGGCTTCCTGCATGCCGGTAACCCGCTCGGCCAGGTCGCCGGCGGGGAGCCAGCCGGGGCGTCCGAGTCGGACGGTGGTGCCGGCGACGGTGCCGACAAGGCCGGCGCCGGTGACGGCCTGCACGTCGGCGGCCGGGACCGGGTTCGGCACGGCGGCCAGGATGGCCCGGGCCAGCGGGTGTTCGCTGCGGGCCTCCAACGCGGCGGCCATCGCCAGGACGCGTGTCGGGTCGGCCCCGCCGGTGGAGGCGACGTCCACGACGGTGGGGGTGTTCCGGGTCAGCGTTCCGGTCTTGTCCAGGGCGATGGTACGGATCGCGCCGAGTCCTTCGAGGGCGGCGCCGCCCTTGACCAGGACTCCGATCCGGCTGGCTGCGCCGATGGCGGCGACCACGGTGACCGGGACGGCGATCGCCAGGGCGCAGGGGGAGGCGGCGACTAGGACGACCAGGGCTCGTTCGATCCAGGTTCGCGGGTCGCCGAGCAGGCTGCCGGTCGCGGCGATGAGGGCGGCGAGGATCATGATGCCCGGGACCAGTGGTTTGGCGATCCGGTCGGCGAGGCGCTGCCCGGCGCCCTTTCGGGCCTGTTCCTGTTCGACGATGGCCACAATCCTGGCCAGGGAGTTGTTCTCGGCGGTGGTGGTGACCTCTACCTCGACGGTTCCGGTGCCGTTGATCGCGCCGGCGTACACCGTCCCGCCGGGGGTGGCTTCGACGGGGACCGACTCGCCGGTCAGGGCCGCGTTGTCCAGGGTGGAGCGGCCGGCGCGGATGATGCCGTCGGCGGCGAGCCGCTCCCCGGGCCGCACCAAGAGGTGGTCTCCGACGGCCAGATCGGCGGGGGAGACCAGGACGGGCAGGCCGGCGCGTAGCACGCTGGCTTGCTGCGGCACCAGCGACAGCAGCGCGCGTAGTCCGTGCCGGGTGCGGTCTACGGCGTACTCCTCCAGGCCTTCACTGATCGAGTACAGGAAGGCCAGGGCGGCGGCCTCGCCGACCTCACCCAGGATCGTCGCGCCGACGGCGGCGATCGTCATCAGCGTGCCGACCCCGATCTTGCCCCGGGCCAGCCGGCGTACGGTGCCGGGCACGAAGGTGGACCCGCCGACGATCAGCGCCGCCCAGTTGGCCGCCGTGCTGACCACGTCGGGGGCGCCGGTCCGGGCGGCAATGAAGCCGGCGGCCAGCAGCGTCCCGGCCACCATCGCCGCCTGGATCTCGCGGACCCGCCACCAGGCGGCAGGTTCTTCATTCCGGCCCTCGTCGACGCTGTCCTGGTCGTCGCTGCACCCGCAGGTGTCGCTCATCGCTCGTCCTCCGCGGCGCCCGTCGTCCCGGTCCTCGCCGTCGTGGCGGAGCCGTAGTTGGGGCACAGCACGACGGCGTCGCCGGTGACTGCTAGCAACGCCTCCGCAGCCGCGAGGAGCTCCGCCAGCTCGGGCCGGGTCAAGGAGTAGAACATCTGCCTGCCCTCGGCCCGCCCGCCTACCAGGCCACAGTCACGCAGGCACGCGACGTGCGCCGAAACCGTGGACTGGGCCAGGCCGAACTGCTCGGTCAGGTCCACGATCCGGGCCTCGCCCACACTCAGCCGGCGCACGATCGCCAGCCTGGTGGGATCGGCAAGGCCGTGGAACAGGGATGCGGCGGCGGCCAGCTCCTTCCGGAACCCCCGCCCGGCATCCGGCATTGTTATCGTCATACCACGATGATAGCGCCAATGATGATGATCGCCCGCCGCACTGTCCGTGGCGAAGGTCGCCGACATCGGCGAGGTCACCGGTGCGCCCCGCAGTGCCGGTTCGGCTCGGTTCGGAAACGGGCGCGGTTAAGAGGGCCAGAGGCACCATGCCGACCACGAGGTGGCAGTCGGCGAGGTTGAAGGTGGGCAGCACCCGGAGTGCAGATATTCAGTGACAGTCCCGTCTCCGGCGAGGTCGATGAGGTTGGCCGTAGCGCCGGCGATGACGGCGCCGGCGATCAGGGGAACCGAGGTCTCGCGGCGGGTGTCCGTGGTGCGCCAGGTATGGACGGCCAGGGTGGTGGTCACGATGGCGGCGACAGCTCCGTCGACTGCCCAGCCGGAGACTGTGTCGCCGAGCCCGAACGCCAGGCCGGGACTGGCCTGAACGTGGATCAGAAGGGGGCCCAGAGCAACCGCTCCGATCAGCTGTCGCTCGACGTAGGCCTTGAGCAGCAAGGGTCTGCAACGACGAGGACTGCCACGGTGCCGACGAAGATCCCCGTCGGCGGGGGAGGAAGGGGTCATCCTGGGCCGCCACCGAGGTTGGGTGGTGAGGTGCAGGGGTGGGCGGTGAGGGGTCAGCCGCCTTTGGCGGCGAGGAGGGTCTTCATCTGGTCGATCTCGGCGGCCTGGGCCGAGACGACTGCTTGGGCCAGGGTCAGCACCTCGGGCCGGTCGGTCAGTGGCTGGATGGCGCGGGCCATGGCGATGCCGGCGGTGTGGTGTTGGATCATCAGCTTGAGGAAGAGGGTCTCGGCGTCTTTGCCGGATGAGGACTGCAGCGTGCGTAGGTCTGCCGGGCTCGCCATCCCGGGCATCCGCCCGTCGGGGAGCAGCATCGACCCGGACCCGGGGGCCGTGGCCGCGCCGGTGGGCATCGCGCCCATGTCGTGGACGGCGGGGTTGGCGGCCATCCAGGCCATCGCCGGCTGGGTCGAGGTCTGCGGCAGGCGCCACATGCTCAGCCAGGCGTACATCTGCCCGGACTGCTGCTGCTGGCTGGTGATGATGTCGTAGGCGACCGCCGCGAGGGTCGGTTCGGGGCCCTTGTCGCGAAGCATGAGCGCCATCTGGACGGCCTGGTTGTGGTGGGTCTGCATGTCCCGGGCAAAACCGGCCTCGGGACTGGTGTCCGAGGGGGTACCTGGCCCGGCCAACCGGTAGCCGAGCAGGACGGCTGCGGCCAACGCGAGCACGAGCACGAGCGCCAGTGCCATGGCCTGAGGCCGGCGGGGTCGCCGCGGGCCGCCGGTCGGGTTGCCCTGGTCAGGCACGGCGGTGCTCATGTGCCGGGTCCGGACGTGCCGGGGGCGGGGCCGCTGCCGTCTGTTCCGCCGGTGCAGGCCGCGCCCTGCTCGGGGGTTTGCGGGCCCTGGCGGTAGGCGCGGACGAACGCGGCCAGGCGGGGGTCGTCCGGGCCGGTCAGGGCCAGCTGCTTGCCCCAGGCGGAGGCGACTACGGGGGTCTTGATGCCCGGGTAGGGCGACAGGACGGTATAGGTGTCGGGGATGGCCGTGCGCAGCTGCTCGACCTGCGCGGCGGGAAGGTCGGGGCGGTAGGTGACCCAGACGGCTCCGTGCTCCATCGCGTGGACGGCGTTCTCGTTCGGGACCGGTTTGACATAGGTGCCGCAGTTGAGCCAGACCGGGGCGTGCTCCCCGCCGGCTGGCGGGGTCTGTTCGTAGCTGACCGCGGTGGTGACGTGGCCCTGTTTGACGGTGTAGCTCTGCACCGCGTCCAGGCTGGGCTTGGCTGCCTGTTCTCGCACGATGGTGATCGTCACCACGGCGGCGATGGCCAACACTGCTGCGGTGGCGCCGCCGTAGATCCACGCCTTGCGCCGGCGTTCCTTGGTCTGCTGCTCGCGGCGCATCGCCGCGACGCGGTCCCGGGCGGCCTGGCGGTCTGCCTTGCTCGAGCTCGAGGGGGACATTCTTCGTTCTCCTATCGGGTCATGCGGTCAAGGTGGTCGGCCCGTGTCTGTGGTCAGCCGCCAAGCGAGCGAAGGATGTAGATGATCAGGAAGCCGGCGAAGAACATCGCCGCGCTCAGGGTGGTCTCGGCCTGCTCGTGGGCTTCGACGAGCAGCTCCTCGACGGCCAGGTACAGCAGCGCCGCGGCGCCGAAGGCGAGGACGGCGGCCAGGACCGGCCTTCCCGCCCCGCCGAGTAGCGCGGCGCCGCCGATCGCGCCGACCGCGGTGGCCAGCCCCAGGCCGGTGCAGACCAGCGCGGCCCTGGTCTTGCTCAGGCCCGTGTCGGTCAGTTCGGCGGCCAGGGACAGGCCGAGGAAGAGGATCTCGATGGTCAGGGCGATGGTCAGGATCAGGCCCTGGGTCGAGCCCAGGGTGACCCCGAGCCCGACGAGCATGCCGTCGATGAGCAGGTCGATGCCGACCGCGACGAGCAACCCCAACGGCAGCACCACCGTTGCCGCGCCGCCCCCTCCCGCGCCGGCCGTCGACCCCGCAGGTTCGCTGGCGGCCGCGTCGCGGCGCCGACCGTAGGCGGCCAGAGCGAGGACGACCGCGACGCCGGCGACGAACCCGGTCGCCGCCCACCCCAGGTTGCCTTCCTCCCGCAGCCCGGGCAGGACCTCGCCGGCCAGCGCGGCCACGACGACGCCGGCGGCGAAGTGCTGGATCGCGCCGACCAGCCTCGGGCCGGGCCGGCGCAGGACGGCGATGACCGACCCGATCGCCGATGCGGCGACAGGGAACGCGACCAGGACGGCGGCCTGACCAACGGCGCTCACCGGCGACCGTCGAGCCGGGTGGGGCGCACGTGGAGGCTGCGTGTCTTAGATGGGGTTGGCGTGCTCTTCATGGTTTCCCGGTTCGCACTGGATGGTGGCGTGGGTGACGTGGTATTCCTCGGCCAGCAGGGCGGTGACCCGGTCCAGGACCGAGTGCAGCTCGGCGTCGTCGGCCAGGACGACGTGGCCGGTCGCGGTCTCGATGCCCGAGGTCACCGTCCAGATGTGCAGGTCGTGCACGTCCGCCACCCCCGGCAGGGTCAGGATCCGGGCGCGGACCTGGTCCACGTCCAGCCCGGGCGGGGCGACCTCCATCAGGATCCGCACCGCCTGCGCGGTCAGCTTCCACGTCCGGGGCAGGATGAACAGGCCGATCCCGGCCCCGATCAGCGGGTCGGCGTAGCGCCACCCGGTGGTGAAGATGATGACCGCGGCCACGATGACCCCGACCGAGCCGAGCATGTCCGCGAACACCTCCAGGTAGGCGCCCTTAAGGTTCAGGCTCTCCTTCGACCCGGCCGCGAGGAGGCGGAAGCTGATCAGGTTCACGATCAGGCCCACCGCGGCGACGGCGAGCATCGGCAGCCCAGGCACGTCAGGGGGCGAGGCGAACCGCTGCCACGCCTCGTACAGGACGTACCCGGCGACACCGAACAGGAGCAGCCCGTTGGCCAGCGCGGCCAGGACCTCGAGCCGGTAGGTGCCGTAGGTCCGCTGCGCCGGCGCCTCGCGCTGGGCCAGGGTGATCGCGGCCAGCGCCATCCCCAGGCCGAGGACGTCGGTGCCCATGTGCGCGGCATCCGACAGCAGTGCGAGCGAGCCCGTGACCAGACCGGTGACCAGCTCGACCAGCATGTACGCGGCGGTCAGCCCGAACGCGATGATCAGGGGTTTACGGTGCTTGGCGCCGGCGGTCGCTGCCGAGGCATGCCCGTGGTCGTGCCCCATCAGATCGCCCGGCCAGCCTGGGCGGGCCCGTGACCGAGGTGTTCCCGGGTCACGTCGAGTAGCAGCCGCACGTGGCTGTCCGCCAGCCGGTAGCGCACCATCCGGCCGTCGCGCCGGTTCGTCAGCACCCCAGCCGTGCGGAGCAGCCGCAGCGCGTGCGAGAGCGCCGATGGAGACATCTCCACCATCTCCGCGAGGTCGCAGACGCACATCTCGCCCGCCTCCAACAGGGCGAACAGGACCCGGACCCGGCTCGGGTCCGAGAGCAGCCCGAACACGTCCGCGATCCCCGACGCCTCCCCCGCCGAGACCACCAACGGCCGCGTCGCGGCGACCCGCTCGTCGTCGACCTGCGTCGCCGCACACGCATCCAGCCCGACTACCTGGGCACCCTCAACCATCGGAACTCCTGAACATATGATCGCGTTGTCACACATACAGTAGTTCACCCCAGCCGAGGTCGTCGATCCACGCCGGCCCAGGACACAAGGAGAGCGATCCCGATGGCCACCGAACTGGTCTGCCCCAAATGCCACGGCGCGATGCGCACCTACGAACGCAACACCGTCACCGTCGACCAGTGCGTCGACTGCCGCGGCATCTTCCTCGACCGCGGCGAGCTCGACCAACTCCTCGACGCCGAGGCCACCTACAACCAGAGCGCGCCACCGCCCGCCGCCGTTCCGCCGGCTGGCTACCCCGTCCAGGACATCCGCCAGCGCGGCGGTCACCACGGCGGCGGCTGGGACCAAGGCGGCGGGCACAACAAACGCCGTAAAGGCTTCCTCGGCGAGCTCTTCGACTGAGTCGGACCGCCACCACGCCGACGATCACCCAGCCAGCGCGTGATCGTGCGGATCCTCCGATGATGGTCGGTGTCGGCATGGTCATCGACTCACGGAGAAGATAGGGATTGGCCGGGGAGGGTCTTCCCTTGCGCGCTCGCCCCCCTCTCGAGCCGTGAGCGCGGCCTGCGCGGCGGCAGCCATCTGCGACATCCTCGTCCTGGCAACCGCCACCCACTGGGCGCTCGAGCAACCCGAAACCACCCCGCGGATGCCACGTATGGTCGCCGTCACCGCGAGCCTGCTGCGTCTGACCCTGACCCAGCGAGTTGCCCGCCGCGACCTGCTCGCGCCGGCGCCGTGACCGAACGTCCCAACCCCCGACTCGCCCATCAACCACGCTCGCCACAGCCTTCGGGCAAGACTTCCCAACTGCGGCCGCGTCATCTTCGACGAGACCGTGCCGTCCTTGCAAGAGTCCGACCCATAACCTGAACACGTGACGCACCCGAGATACATAACGTCGGCTAATTATTGTAATCGAGGGCCGTTCTTACAGTTTTGAGTGCATCTCGACATGGGGGTGTCGAGATGCGCCCTACTCTGTACAGCCGCACGCGGCGTACCTTGCACAAACCGCGTATCCGCGTGGTCCCCGTACAAAGTAGGCGGCGTCCAGCAGGGCTTGCCAGCGGCGCCAGCGCCTGGGAAGCCTCAGGCCACGCGGAGACGCTCGTCGCCGACGATCTACTCGATGGCGATCTCGCCGCCGACGGCCTCGAGGTAGGCACGGATGATGCTGACCCTCGCGTCATCGATGTCGCCGATCTAGATTCTGGAGACCGGTCGCTTGCCGACGCCGAACCGCTCCGCGAGCTGCGCCTACGTCAGACCCGCCTGCTCCCGTAGTTCGCGCACCTTGGGAGCCGCGCACCTCCTCGAGCGTGGGCTACTTGTCCCGTTCCACCTCGACGCGATCGGCCACGGCCGGGTACTCGGCAAGGAAGTCCTCAATGCACCGTATGGAAACCACCGTTCGCAAAGATGGTCAAGAAGGGCGTCGAGGAGATGGCGCGCCACCGGGATACTCCTTCACGTCCACCGCCGCCAACGACTGGCCTTGTCACCGGACAAGCAAGATATCTGGCGCCGCCGCTCGAACGCGAAAACCATCCGCATCTCGTTGCCGCCCCGACGAACCCGACCGCACCGAAAGCTACTTTCGGGCTGGCTCCTGCGACGCCGCAAGCGGGCCGAGTCCACCCTGATCACCGTCGTGGCGGACTGCTGTCTCGCGGGCTTGTCCACGCGCCGCGTGGACAAGCTGCGCAAGAACCTCGGGGCCCCGCTCGCTGTCCAAATCGCAGGTCACCCGCATGGCGACCGAGCTCGACAGCATCTTGGCCGACTCCGGCATCACCGCCTGGCCGAGGCGGGCGACGCGCCGGGCTGGCGCGACCGGCTGGCCGCCGCAGGGCGCAGGTGGAGGCTCACGGGCGCGGAGCGAGGTGGGGCCTCGCCGAGCGCGGAGCGAGACGCGACGGTACGCCAGTGCCTCGCCGAGGGGGCGTAAACGCGCCGAACGCGAACTTCCACGCCCTCGCGAATGCTGCCTCCACCTGGGCGTTGGCGACGCGGGCGCGATCCGCGTCGGGCTCGCGCCGTGCAACAACGACACCGCCGTCGAGCGCCTCCTCCCGGGGAGGCGCCGCACAGCCACCAGGGCCGCTATCACGGAGATGGCCTTACGTCCCGCCGCCCCTGCATGAGCCAATACGCCTATCACGCGCCGAAACTGCTGACTTTCGGCCCGAGTCCGCGTGAGGTGAGGATGTCTTAGCTTAGGGTAGGGATTCGATGGCCGAGGACCCGGCTCCCAGGACGCCGTCGTCTCACGGCGCCGGGCGTGCCGCAAAGGGGGATAGATGCCGTCGATCGTGTTCGTTCACGGGACCGGCGTGCGGGGCGTCGACGCCGGCAAGACCCTGCGGAAACTCGAGGCCGGCGTGGACCGCTGGCCCGGCGTCGCCGTGCGTCCCTGCGTGTGGGGGGAGATCCTCGGCTCTCCCGGCGCGCCGCAGCCCTCCCTCGTCCCTGGTGGGGAGGTCGCACCGGCGCGGGTGACCGACCCGGCCGAGCGACAGGAGGCCACATGGACGAGGCTGGACCTCGACCCCCTGCACGACCTCGATCTGCTGGCCCTGGCGGAATGCGCCCGGCCGAAGCCGCAGCGTCCGCTCCTCCCGGGGGAGGCGGACACGGCGCGGGAGTTCGACGACCTCGTCGCGGCACTCCCCCAGGACGAGCCTCTCGCCGCCCTCCTCGACGACCTGCGCCTCTCCCTGTCGCTCCCCGAGGCGGCGGCGGAGGTGAGCGGTTCGCCGTCCACCCGGTCGCTCCTGACAGGGAGAAGGGTCGGCGGCGCGGGCTGGCCGGGCCTCGCCGAGGCGGTCGCGGAGGCGATGGTCGCCCGGTTGCTCCGGATCGACCCCGGCGTCGACCTCGAGCCGGCGCAGCGCCGTGACCTCGTCGCTCACTTCGTCGACGCCCTCCGGGGCGGGCAGCTCGGCGTGGTGGGCACGATGCTGGGGCAGTCCTGGGAGCTCTTCATGCGGCTGGGGGGCAATCGCGTCGTGGAGCACTACCGGGCTCCCCTCAACGCCGCCGCCAGCCCCTTCGTCGGCGATATCCTCCACTACCTCGCCCGGGGGGAGCTGGTGCGCTCGTTCATCGCCGACCGGGTGGCCCAGGCCGAGCCCCCCGTCGTCCTCGTGGGCCACAGCCTGGGCGGCATCGCGTGCCTCGACACGCTCGCCGAACGCCGCATCGACGGGGTGTCCGCGCTCCTCACCGTGGGTTCCCAGGGGTCGCAGCTGTGGGAGATGGACGCGTTGCCCTCGCTGCGCTGCACCGGGGCGTTGCCCGACACCCTGCCGCCGTGGATCAACGTGTACAGCCGCCACGACCTCCTGTCCTACCTGGCCGAGCCCGCGTTTCCCGGACGGGTGCGGGACGAGGAACTGGCGAGCGTCGCCAGCATGCCTGCCGCGCACGGCGCCTACTTCGACGACCCCCGCCTGTACATGCTCATCGCCGGACTCCTCCAGCTGACATGACCATCCCAGGTCCCTCGCCCGAGCAGTCGGCGGCCTGGCGGGCGCGGGCCGAGGACACCTTCGCGCTGCTCGTCGGCATCGACGAGTACGGAGTGGACGCGACCGGAGAGCCGATCCCGCAGACCCCCGGCCTCGGGCGCCAGGCCGCGGCGATCGCCCGGGCCCTGATCGGGAGGGGGGTCCCGCCCGGGCACATCCACTTCCTCACCTCGGCCGATCCGAGGGACGGGGACGCCCCCGAGGGTGTCGTCCGGGGGGTGGCGAGCTACGACTCGATCCTGAGGCAGCTGGACGCGCTCACCTGCGAGGCGGGCACGTTCCTCTGGGGACACTGGGCCGGTCATGGGTTCCTCGACCGCGACACGCACCACCTCCTCCTCGCGAACTGTGGCCAGCGCTACACGAACATCAGCCGGCAGGACCTGCTCGACCAGGTGAACGGCACGACGTACCAGCACATGTACTGGACGTTCGACTCCTGCCAGCTCCACTATCCGGGGCTCGTCGCGACCCGCCTCATGGGCCGTCCTCGTAGTGGCGGCGAGGCCGGCCTCGCGCAGCACGTGACGCTCGTCTCGTCCATCCCGGGGGGACCCGCGCCGTACGTGACCGCGACGGGGAACAGCCCGCTCGCGAGCGCCGTCGTCGCCTTGCTCGACGAGGGCGCCGCCGGCGGGGACGGCGTCTGGCCACCGGCGCCGGAGGCCTTCCGGGACGAACTCCCCAAGTTGATGGCGAGAGTGAGCCCCCGGAGCATCGCGTACCGGCTTCTCGTGTCGAGCCCGTGGTGGGAAGGTGACCATCCCCGGTTCGGCCGTGTCGCTCCGTCCACGGCCCGGACGGAGCTGGTCGGCTGGCGGCTCGACCGACCTTGGGAGGCATGCGCGCTGAACCCCAGTGTGGCTTCGGCCTCGGAGGTGCGCCTGGACCTCGCCTGGACCGCCGACCGCGGACCCCTCAGCGCGATCGTCGCGGAACCGGAGGCCGCCGACCTCGCGGGCGACCTCACCGCCGCCGAGGAGGAGCTGGAGGCCGCCCTCCGCCCCGCGCCCGGCCAGGGCGCCGCCCCCCCCTGGTTGCCGGCCGGGCTCCCCCGCCGTCGCCGGTGGCAGACCGTGGACGCCGCCCAGGCCGCGGACGGCCTGGCCGACGTCCCCGATGGGGTCGAGCCGGGCTACGTGATCCGGGTCGACGTAGGGGCCGCCGACCTGGCCGAGATCCGCCGGGCCGCGCAGGCGGTCGGCGCCTGGGCGCGCCGCATCGATGACGGCGCCGGACCGGCCCCGGTCCTCGTCGCCGTTCGTTCCCCGTTGCCCCTTGACGCCATCCTCGTCGCGCAGGGCCTCACCGCGGCGGGTGGGCTGCCGCACCGCCCGGCCCCGGCCCCCGCCTGGAGCGTGTACGCCCGGACCCGCCCTGGCTCCGGCTGCGAGAACCCGCCCCTGCCCGGCCCCGGCGGCCTGGACGACCTCGTCGCCGGACTCGTCGCGGGCGCGGCACGGCGCGGCCTCCCGCGGCCCGCGGGCCTCGACAGCTTCGAGGACGACCCGGACGGCACCTTGCGGACCGTCCCGGCCGACGAGGCCGCACCCTCGGGGGGAGGCGGCGCCGCGACGGCGCCCGCCTGCCGTATCGACGAGCACGCGGCGCTGCGCGTCGTCGCCGACGCCGTGGGGGCCGTGCTGGACGACATCGAGGCCCGCGCCGGCGCCCTGCCCCTCGACGAGGCGGACGAGGCGCTGCTGTGCGCAGTCCGAGACCTGCGCCCCGGCCTCTACCCGGAGCTGCTCGGCCGGTATGCACGGCTACGCAGCGGACCGGGCTGGGGCGTCTCGCTCGCCCTGGCAGCCCAGTTCCGCGAGGACCTGGCCGCCTGGCTGGCGGCGGCGGACGACGAGGGCCGCGGGCCGGACCGGCGCGACGACTGGCCGCCGACCCGCTTCAGCACCACCCCGGCGGACGCCGTCGTGCTAGCGATCGCCGCCGACGCGGCCGCCAGACGAACGTGGCCGCCCGCCGAGCGCCTGGCCGGGTGGCGGCGCCTCGGCACGGGTCACGGCGTCGACGCGGCCGTCGACTTCCTCCGGGCAGAGGCCTCCGGGCGTGTCCTGCGCAGCCGGCCGGAAAGCGCCCTGACCGCCGCGACCCTCGCCCGGGCCGGGTTCCGGGTGGCCGCCGACGCCTCGCCGTGCGAGTGGCAGGACGATGCGTCCTGGATCGCCCTGGCCCACAGTGGCCGCACCTCCACGCTCGCCGCCGAGATCGGCCGCCTGCTGCGCGCCGACCACCCCGAGCTCGCCCTCGCCGTGCTGGGTGTCCTCCCGCTGCCGGACGACACCAGCCCACAGGTCTCCTACAGAGTCGACGAGCTGCGACGGATCCTCCGCCGCTGTGAGGAAGGGGCGCCCCGATGATCTCGACCTGGTACTTCTGCTGCTGCACGGGGATGCAGCCCAAGGTCACCCAGGCCTTCATGACGGCCGTCGAGGCGCTGGCCGACCCGCGGTCGGACGCCGACCTCGTCCGGCTCTCCATCGGGGAGATCCTCAAGGGCGAACAGATCGCCCGCCAATACGCCGTCCCGGCCCTGATCGCCAGCGGCTTGATGGAGTCTCGGTCGGAGCCGGAGCTACTCGCCGCGCACCAGGGGGCTGTCGACGACGCCCTCGCCGTCCTCGACGGCACGCTCGCTCGCCACCTCGTCGCCGCCTGGGCCGTCCTTCGTGAGCAGACCGGCGCACGAGCCGCGGACGGCGTGGTCGCCCGCCTGCGCGAGGCGCTCGAGCGGTGCGCGTCACTGCGCTCCTGGACGGTCGAGATCGAGCCCGCGCCCTACCTGCACACCGGCGAGTTCCTCGCCGAGAGCACGATCCTCTCCCTGGTCGTGCAGGCGGCCCGGATGCACACGGACACCGTCAACCGCTTCGCCGGTGACGACGCCTTCGTCGTCCTCATCAAGGACGCGCTCAACAGTCTGTACGGCCGGATGGCGATGCTGCTGGCTGCGGAGGCCGCGACGCTGCTCGGCGAGGAGGTCGCCTCCGCGGACTTCATCCAGCGCCACCTGCTCGAGGCGCCGAGGACCGCGGCCCACTGGGAGCCAGACGTCCTGGCCTGCCTCGCACGGCTGTCGTTCACCTACCCGGGCGCAGGGTCGCTGGCCGAAAGCCCCCAGAGCGCTGGCAGACGCATCCTCCTCGAAAGCATCACGTTCACCGCTCTCAGCAGCCTGCGCACGAAGGGCAAGCCCCAGACCGCGCCCGACGCCGTCGGCCGCCTCGGCCTCGTCGGACAACCGGACGAGCTGACCACCCTCGTCCTGTGGCAGGCCGTGCTGCAGGAGCTCGCCGCGCAGATCGACCCGGTCGAGGCGGCCGAGCAGCTGCGGCGGCACTGGATCCCGCCGCACCGGCCGATCACGGCCCCCGTCAAGGTGGCGGTCCCGGTGAGGCCCGACGCGCTGCGCGGCTGGCAGCGGCGGGCGACGCTCCTCGCCGGGTTGCGGGCCCGGCCCGCGGAACCGATCCGGTTCCAGCCGCGGTCCGGCTCCTTCCGCGACGCCGGGTGGGTCGCGGTGGCGATGCTCTCTCCGTGGCTGACGCGCCAGGACCGCGCGGAACGGGACCAGAGTCCGTTCGACCGCATCACCGATGGACTCGTCCTCCTTCGCCTGCTGCTGGCCGCGACGACGGCGGGATCGCTTCTCCGTCACCAGAGCGGCTCCGGCCGCGACGAGCTGATCGCCCTCACCCTGCACGCCGGGGACGTCCTGGCCGACCGGGTGCACGCCGGACACCTCGACGCCCTCTGGTTCGAGAGGGAGGGCGCCGCGGCGGAGTCGATGAGCCCGCCGTTGTCCGGGCTCGCGCTGTACGTGCGGCGCTTGATCCGGCGCCTCGGCAGCGGCGCCCACGCCGAGGTCGACCCCGTCTGGTATGCCGAGTACCTCGCCCGCGAGGCCGATGAGACCACTCCCGATCAGGAGCGTCGCCTCCTGAACGGCCCCGGTCAGGAGGTGGCGACGGCCTGGATCCAGGACGCGCTCAGCGGCTCCCTTCCGGACGCGGTCGAGTTGCAGGGACGGTGGCGAAGCGGGCCCCAAGGCGGCCGTGGGCCCGCCCAGGTGACCCTCCAGCAGATGGTCGAACGCGGCGGTGCGGGGCGGATCCACCGTCCCGCGGCGCTCCTCGCCGTGCACTTCGGTGAGTACTCCCGACGCGCCCAGCAGCTGGCTTGGTACAACAACCCGGAGCGGTTCACGCCGAACATCTGGCGGGCCCTCGCCGCCGAGAGACTCTCCACGGAGCGGTGGACGACGCTCCCCATCAAGGCCGAGCCCGGCTCGGACGGACATCTGGCCACGCTGTCCGCCCGGCTCTGCGCCGTGCTGGAGGAGGGGCGGACCGCCGACCCGGCCTTCGTCCCCTGGGTCGATCAGTGGCGCAAGGCCATCCGCGCCGTGGACGAGCCCATGGACTTCGCCCGTGCGCTGCGGGTCTTCCTTCTCGAGCTCCTCACCCTCCCGCTCACCGGCACGCCGACCGAACGGCAGGTGCTCGAAGACCTCATCGACGCCGAGGTCGAGTTCGGGTTCGGGACCCCTCTCGATCGCTGGCTCCTGTTCACCCGACTCGGGGCGAACCCCGCTCTGAGCGAGGAACTGGCTCACCCGCTGCGCATGCGGATGCTGAGCGGGGTGTACCGGCGGGCAGGTGCCCCGGCGCGCCGCTCGCGGATGACGGACCCGTGGTCGGCCCGCGAGAGCCTGCACAACGACGAGCTCCTGGCCCGGCTGCTGGAACGCTTCGTCTTCGAGCTGAACGGGCGCAGGTCCCGGGTGCAGCGCGACACGGTCGAGGAGGTCGTGCCCCGCATGTGGCGCGACGCGCACGCACTCCCGGTCCTGCGCGAGGTCCGGATCGACCTCGACCCCGTGCAGCCCAGGACGGCCCCGACCGCTCTGGACCGGCGCCTCCTCATGGGCGTCGCGGTCGACTCGACCACCGACGTAGCCCGCCTCCACCTGGCGCGACGGCCCCGCCTCACCGGCGTGGTGGACACGTTCGGCATGTCGACCGAGGACGCGGCCGACGCCCTCAAGGCGGCGCGGGGGTCGGCGCTCGGCGTCGTCGCCGCGGCCGACCGGGACCACGCGTGGGTCAACATCGGCACGGGAGCGGCCGTCCAGGCGCGGGCCGTGACCGGCGTCGACGTCGGCGATCTCGTCGTCGTCGACGTCGGCGTCTCGGCGCGCGGCGACCTCCAGCCGGTCGACGGCGGGCACCTGCGCCGGCCCGAGACCGAGCCGGAGATCGGCGATCTGCGCCCCGCCCGGGTCACCCTAAGCCGCCGCGACGGCATCCCCGAGATCACTGTCACCCCGGAGGGCGAGCCCCCCACCGTCCTCGGCTCGGGTAGCCACTCCGAGGCTTATCGCCGCGCGTGGGCGCCGGACCTGACCGGGATGATGACCGGACAGGACGGCGGTCCGGACCGGCCCCAGGTGTACGACGCCCCTCTCGGCGCCCGCTGGAACGGCGAGGAGTGGCTGCCGGCCGACCAGGGCCTGGCCGAGTTCCTCGCCCTGGTCAGCTCTGACGTCGACCCGGTGGACGGCGCACAGCCCCTCCGCCTCGTCGTCGTCGACGCGCCCGACACGCAGTCCCTCCGCTTCTCCGTGGCGCCAGGCTCCACCGTCGTCATCCCCCACCGCGCCTGGGACCCCCAGAGCCGCGACCGGCTGCTCCACGAACTCGCCGTTGCCGGCCGCGAGACGACCGGCACCGTCATCCTGGCCGCCGTCCGTCCCGACGACAAGGGCCGTCCCTCCCTCGTCGTCAAGGAGCCGGAGGCAGGCGACCCACCGGCCTTCGACCGGCGCGCCGCCCTGTGGCGCGGGCAGTTCCAGGAGGGCGAATACGAGGCCCGGTGGTCGGCCGAGCGCAGACGGTACGAGTACGACCCCGGCCACGAGCTCGACGGCTTCCCCGCCATCCACGTCGACGTCAACGCCACCGGGCAATGGATCCGCTTCGTCGCTCGGCGCTGGGACGCCTCCCACCACTGGCGGGCACGCGTCGAGGGCGACGTCGCGGACCAGCGCAACCTCGCCCTGCAGCGGCGTGACCGCAAGACCTTCGACGCCATCACCGACCTGAAGCCGGGCGACACGCTGACGCTGAAGAGCACCCTCAGGCGCGCGCCGATGTTCGGCCTCCTGCGCGGGTGGACGACCACCGAACTGCAGGTGGAGGTGGAACCGGAGTCGCTGACGCTCGCCCCCGTCGATCAGAACACGCCGAGGAAGATGCTCAACGGTCGCGTTGTCGAGGTGACGGCCCCGCCGCGGCTGCTCACGCCCAAGAAGCCGCAGCCGCCGCGAGCGATCCCCGACGCCGTCCTCCTGGAGGCGATCGACCCCGCTGAGCGCGGCGCCGCCGAGGACCACCTGATCCGGACCCGGCGCCTCACTGGCATCGTCGTGGGGTCGCCGGTCGCCAACCGTGAGGACCCGGACGACCACCTCCGCGTGTGGCTGGACCTCGGCGAGACGATCGCCGAGTGCCAACTCCGGCGGGGCGACCTCGACAACGCGGCGGTCGGCGTCGGGGCCATCGTCACCGGTGAGCGGTCCGCCGCCGGGGGCTGGGAGTTCCACGCGCGGACACGGATCATCCAGGTGCGCGCCCGCTGGACGCTCCATGAGACGCCTCCGCCAGAGGACGTCGACGCGCTCTTCCTCGGCGTTGTCACCTGGCGCGGCGAGAGGCGCGCGGTCAGTCAGCTCGTCTCGTACCCCGACGTCTACGTGTACTCGATGGCGCAGGACGAGCCCGGCCACCTGGCCCAGCGGTCGCGGCGGCAGCAGCAGGCCCGGGGACACGAGCACCGGCGCCACGGCGAGGATCGTTGGCGGAGCGCCGCCATCGACTGGGCCCGAGCCCGCGTCGATGTCACCCGCGCCCGCAGCAACGGCTTGACCCGGGTGGTCGTGAACACCGGGGGTCGGGAGGAGCAGCTCTACCCCGGCGTGGTCGAGCGGCCCGTCAGGGACCTCGACGTAGCCGTCGCCGGGGTCGACGTGGAACTCCACCTGGTCGCCGCGGGGCATGTCGTCGTCGAGAGGATCTTCCGACTGACCCGCACGCGACCCCCCGCAGTTGATCGCGCCACGGACGACGAGCCGGACGGGTTCCGCGCCTACCTTGCCGGCCCGCGTCGCCCGATCCTGGCGGACCTTCGCGGTCAGCTCGTGCGACTGCGGGTGCCCTGGAAGGTCCCCGTCAAGGGGGGCCCCAGCTCGACAGTGCCCCTGGCGGACGGTGAGGAACCGTGGGTGGAGGAGCGCTACACCTCGGAAGCCGTCAGGGTCGTTCTCGAGGAGACCAAGGACGGCTGGGAGGCGAGCTACCGGCGGGTGCCCACGCTGGACCTGGGCGAATCGGTGCCCGAACTCCAGCGGCAGGGCCTCGTCGTCGGCGCCATGAGCCGCTTGCGCCAGCCGCTGCGCTACGTCGAGCGACGCGAGGTGGCGTCCGAAATCGTCCACCGCTTCGAGTGGGGCTACGGATGGACCCTCGCCGTACCGGAGTCACTCCTACTGGTCGCCGGCCGCGAGGCGGATTCCTGGCCGATCGCGCCGTTCCACGGCGACGCGGTCTCCGAGGTCTGCGTGGGACAGCTGCCGGACGGGCGGTGGACCATGGACATCAACCGGGTCGGCGTGGCCTTCGGCTGGCGCAACGAGCTCTATCAGGACTGCCTCAAGGGCCTCGTCACCACCGCGGAGATCGACGCCGGTGGTGGGGGGTCGGCGCGGATCCAGGCGCTCCAGGTGCGGTGGCGCCGCGACACGGGGACGGAGGACGGCCGCTACCGGGACGACCGGCGGCGCTCCGTGCGCCAGGCGCAGCTCCACCCCGACGCCGCCCGGGCGCTGGGCGAGGCGCTCGCCGGTCACACCGGCGACGATACCCCCCGCGCCCTGCTCCGCCTCCGTCTCGAGGACTTCCGACGCAGCGGCGGCAACGTCCTGCGGTTCGACTACGTCCGGCCGATCCTCGGGGCGGAGGGCGGCCTCACGAAGGGGATGTACGTCTTCCTCGAGGCCCAGGAGATCGAGCAGCTGCCGAACGACGTGCGCCTGCGGCTGAGCCCCGGGCGGCTGTTGGGGGCGCGGCCGGAGGGCTTCACGCTCCAGGTCCGGCGACGGGACTTCTCCGCCCGGCAGGAGCTCTTGCGTCAGATCAACCAGGGTGGGCAGCGCGTCGCTGGCGACGTCTACCTCGTGAGGGTGGGCGACGTCGGTCGCCACGGGGACTCGGGCGACGGGCAGATTCGCGACGGCCTCACTCGCCCCCTATCGACGCTGCGGAGCTACCTGAATTCCGGGCATTCCGTGCAAGGGGTGGTCGAGCCGCGCAAGAACGGCGGGTACGCGCTCGAACTGCGACCGAACGTGCTGTTCCTGCTGGCTGCCGCCGACGTCGACGCGCCGGCCCGGCTGGCGCGCGGGACCTTCGTCAGGGTCAGCCTGTCCGCCGGGCGCATCTCCCTCACACCGACGCTGCGCGGCGACCACGCCTACCTCGCGTCCGACTGGCACCGGCCCGCCATCCTGCTCCCGATGCAGGACCTCTTCCGCCGCCAGGACACCCTGGCCGAGGCGCTCGCGCGCGGCAACTACTCGCTCGCCGGTCTCCCCGCCGTGATCGCTCCGGCCATCCCCGACCAGCCGAGCCGCGCGGAGACGGAGTTCGCCGAGGGCCTGCTCACGCGGGACCACCCGAAGGTTGCCATGGTCCGGTGCACGCAGCAGGGGTGGGTCCAGGATCTGGTGCCGCTCGACGGCTCCGCGCACGCCGGTGTGCTCCTCGTGGGCTCGGAGGGCACCCTCCGGGCGCGTGAGCCGGGCGGGGGCGAACCGGTGCGGGTGTCGTGGTCGCAGGTGTCGTTCCTCGACGCCGGCCGCACCGAGCTGCGTGCGCGCTGCACCGGATCCTGGTGGCAGTACCACGACGACACCACCGCACGGCGTGAGGACCGTGCGCCGTACCGGCCCATGCAGCCCAAGCCGCTGCCCGAACGGGCGACGGCGACCGGGGAACCCGTGTTCTTCTCGGCGGACTGGTCGCTGCGCCACGCGGCGCACCTGCGCCGCTTTGGATACCCGGCGACCGATCTCATCGAGGGCACCCAGGGCCGGGGCGGGTCGAAGAGCCTCACCCTGCCCGTCGCGGGCGTCGCCGTCTCGGCCCATGGCCAGTCCGAGGGACTATGGGTCGAACTGGCGCCGGGCCGGGTCATCGAAGTCATCGGCTCGATGATGACGACCGCGGACGGCGTCCCCACGTGGCTGGACCACATGGCGTGGGACCACTTCGCGCCCGGCGACCTCGTCGACCTGCGCGTCGACCGCGGACACCGACTCGACATCGGGGCGCTGGCGCTCCGGCGGTGGCGCCCCGGGCCGCGCGGCGGCTGGGGCAAGCGGGTCCTGCTGCCCATCTTGGCGGTCGACATCGACAGTGGCGTCCTCGCCCTCGGGGGCGGCCAGTCGACCGTCAGGTGGCCGATGGAACCCGACGGGCCGGCCTTCAACGTCGGAGCTCTCGTTTGGCTGGACGACCGCAACCGGGTCGAGCCCATCCTCGGCGACCCGCATCCCGCGACCGGCGACACGGTCCTCGTCCACGTCGTCGACGGCGAGCTGCGCCTGATGGGCGACTCCCGGTTCGAGTGCCGCGTCGACGGATCCGACCGCAGCTGGACCACGGCGGCCCTCGCGGCCGGCGGCTACGAACTCGTCAAGCTGACCGGCGGCTGCCTGCTCATGACGGTCGAGAACAGCGAAGGTCACACCCTGTTCCTGTCCCGTAGCCTGCAGCGCGACGGCGATCTGCCGATCGAGCGGGTGGTTCCCGGGCTGGCGCTCGGACGTTTGGGCGACGTGGTGGTGTTCGCCTCCGGGGCGCGGCTCCACCGTTGCCCTGTCGCCGACGTCGTCCCCGGGATCCCCGAGGCCATCCTCCCGGTGGCTCTCGATCGGCTGGCAAGTTTCCCGGCCATGCAGTGGCTCCGGGGCCGTCCCGGGCACCTGGCCGCAGTTGGCCTGCCCGGGCAAGCCGCGGAAACGGCCGCGACGAAGGAGCTGCGGGCCGCGGTCGTTTGCGTCCTCGGAGAAGGCGACGACCTCGGCGTGCTCCTGTGGGACGTCGTGGCCCGGCGCCCGCGGTGGCTGCCGGCGGGCGAGGCCGGCTGGCTGACCCCGACTTACGACGAACTGACGGCCGCGTTCGGAGACGGCGGCGGGCGCAAGCGGCGTCGCGTCATCCGCGTTGTCGAGCAGCGCGACGGGAGCGTCTCGATCATCCGGACGGCGCCCAACCAGCAGCTCCTCCGCCAGCTGAAGGTCGGCGACCCGGTGCGGGTGACAACACTGCCGACCCCGGGACGGGAGGTCGAGGGCGACCGCTACGAGTATGCGGCGCGCGTCTACCTCTCTGACGTCCTAGTGCGCTTCCAAACCCGTTCCAGCACGCCGGCCCCGGCGCCCGGGGTCCCCAAGTGGTGCGAGATCGAGGAGAAGCGGCGCGACCGCGGCCATATCCTCGTCGGGCTGTGCGAGTCAGGGATCCGTGAGGTGGCGATGGCTGTTCCCCCGCTCGCGGACGTGAGGCGCGTCGAGGACCTCGCGATGGCCGACCATTACCTGCTGGTCCGGGAGGGGCAGGCTACGGTGGTGGCAGCCGCCGACGCCGTCGCCGTGGACCCGTCGGCGGTCCAGGTCGCGCTGCCGCCGTTGCGGGACTGGTTGGCGGAGCGGGGGCCAGCGCTGTTCGGGCCCGAATCCCGCGACACCCTCGATCTGGTGCCGGCGCTCTCGGTCTGCGCGCTCCTAGCCCAACTCGGGGCAGCCGGGGACGACGTCGCGGCTAGTGCAGCCGTCCACGTCGCCCGACAGATCGGGCTGCGGGCCACCGCGTCCCAGCATCTCGAGCCCCTGATCCGGCTCTGGAGCAACGCGGAGAACCGCGCCTCGGATCCGCAGATGTGGCGTCGACTGGGCAAGATCGAGTTCGGAACGCGCATCCCCGCCGCTGCCGTCGACCGCATCCGGACGGTGGACGATGCCTTTCGCCACAGAAGCGTGCGCATCAACGCCGAGGTGCTGCTCGCCAGCGCGTGCGTCGCGGCCAGCGTGGGCACGCACGCCGGGTACGACGAGATCGCGTCAGGGAGCTCCGTGCTCAGTGCGCTAGCCGGCCTCGGGCGTGCGCTCGTTCCGCGGTCGGCGACCGCCCTGGCCCAGAACGCACTGCTGCCGGCGCAGCTGGGCATTCTCCACGATCTCCGCCGCAAGGCGCAGGTCGGACCGCAGCTGGTGCTCCTCCCGGTGCCGACCTTCCTGCAGGACCCGGAATGCCCGCGCGCGGCCGGCCTCCTTGGGCGGCTCATGGAGGGTGGGGATACGGTCGCCGCCTTGGACGTCGGGGCTACGGCCGGCATCAACGAGCCCCAAACCCGCCCGATTTAGGCCAGGGTCACTACCCGCGGAATACCGGCCGAGGCCGCCCAGTCCATAACGTTGGTGTACGACGACACCGGTGGGTGTGTCCCTGCTGACAGGGGTGCGGTCACCGCGTGATCCTTCGAGTGAACCTCTCACAACACTCTCGAATGGAGCATCGCGATGACCGCGAACACCAGTATCGATCCTGCCCTCGGGGCCTGACCCTGGTTCTTGGACACGCTGAATCCAGCATCTGCTGGGGAAGCGAGATGATCCTGAGCCATGGCCCGCAAGAACTACTCCGAGGAGTTTCGTCGGCAGGCCGTCGACTTGTTCGAGTCCACCCCGGGCGCGACGCTGAAGGGCGTCGCGGCTGACCTGGGGGTTGTGCGGGGCACCTTGAGGCACTGGGTGGACCTGTATGGCACCGGCAAGAAGACGGGACCGGACGGCACCTCCCTCACCCGACCCGTCAGCAGCCACCCGGGCGGCTCGCGGCCGCCGACGGGGCCGGAGACACCGGAGCAGATGATCGCCCGGCTCCAGGCCCGGGTGCGTCAACTTGAGGTCGAGACCACCAAGCTGGCGACCGAGCGGGAGATTCTCCAGCGGGCGGCCAAGTATTTCGCCGGGGAGACGCGCTGGTGAGTCGCTTCCAGTTCGTCGCCGACCACTCCGCCACCTTCGAGGTGAAGCGACTGTGCGAGCTCGTCGAGATCGAGCGCTCGTCCTACTACGCCTGGCTCAAGGCGACTCCCGTGCGGCAGGAGCGGGCCCGCGCCGACGCCCAGCTCGCCGAGCGGATCAGGGTCGTTCACGGCGAGGACAACACGTGCGGGGCGCCGCGGATCACCGCCGAGCTCAACGAGGGTGTCCCCACCCAGGAGCGGGTCAACCACAAGCGGGTAGCCCGGGTGATGCGCGAGCACGACATCGCCGGCTACCGGCGCCGACGCAAGGTCCGCACCACGATCCCTGAACCCGCTGACCAGCAGGTCCCCGACCTGCTCAAGCGGGACTTCACCGCCCAGGCCCCGAACCGGCGCTACGTCGGCGACATCACCTACCTGCCCATCGCCGACGGCACGAACCTGTACCTGGCCACCGTCATCGACTGCTACTCCCGGCGATTGGTCGGCTGGGCGGTCGCCGACCATATGCGAACCGAGCTCGTCACCGACGCCCTGAAGGACGCCAGGGCCACCCGCAGCAGCCTCGCCGGGGCCATCTTCCACAGCGACCACGGGTCGGTCTACACGTCCAAGATCTACGCCGCCCTGTGCACCGACCTCGGGGTAACCCAGTCCATGGGCGCCGTCGGCACGAGCGCCGACAACAGCCTCGCGGAGTCGTTCAACGCCACTCTCAAGCGCGAGGTCCTCCAAGACCAGAACTGCTGGTCCGACGAGGTCACCTGCCGCCGACAGCTCTTCCGCTGGCTCGTCCGGTACAACACCCGCCGACGCCACTCCTGGTGCCGCTACCAGTCCCCAATCGCCTCGATCGCCCGCCAGATCCGGGTCCGTTGTCGCGGCGTACGGTCGTCGGTGGTCGACACCGCTACAGGGACCACCAAAACGTCGACCCGAAGATCTTGTAGCCCATGTCGGCGCTGCCGAGGTCAACCCACATGTTTCTCTTCGGGTCTCCGCCGTACTTGGACGATTCGTTCAGCATGCCGTAGACATCGGCGCTGATGTACGTGGGGTACTTCGGGTCGAGTGCAGCCATCTTGGCCGCGTTGTTGGCGGCATTTCCGACCCAGACGAGGTCGTTGCTGCCGCGGATGCCGGTGCGAGCGATGAAGAGCTTGGAGGTGTCTATTCCGACTCGCTGCTTCACCGTGAACTCAGTCTTGGGGTACTTCTCGTTGAGCCTCGCTGTGACGATGTTCTTCGTCGCCCAGTTGATCTGTAGGCCGCACTTCGCCGCGGCTGTGTTCTTGGAGTCTCCGATGAAGACCCCCATGACCCGGTCACCGTCGTAGGCGGTGATGGAGCCGCCTCTTGCCCTGATGATCTTTGCTGCGCAGTAGAGATAGGACTTGTAGACCTCAGCGGCATACCAGTCCTTGTAGCCCTTGACCATCTTGGTGGAGCCGGCAAGGTCGGCGTAGAGCACCGTGGCATCGAGTTCGACGGCGACGTTCTTGAGCGGCAGGTCCTCGGGGTCCGGCACCGTCTGGCCCTGTCGGCGCTCCCACTGCTCAACCAGAACCTTCTGGACGTACGTCTCCAGCTCATCGCCTAGCGCCATCTGCCTAGCCTGTCCAGCCGAAGGTGATGATGACCGGCACCGCCGCAAGGAAGAGAAGGCTGAGGAGGAAGGCGGCCATCGCCCGGTTGATCCACTTGTACTTGTCGTTGGCTACGTGCGCGTTCGCCCAGACCTGCCCGGCGATCTCGTTGACCAACTTGGTGCCATCTGATGTGACCTCGAGCACCAAGTCCGAATAGGACTGGCTGCCGCCCGACCGCGAGTGTCGCTTGGCAATGTGCAGGTAGTACAGGTTGCTGGTCGGCTCCTCAGTTGAGCGAAGTCGGGGCCTGAGGGCCAGCGCCGCGCAGAGGGCGGACACGAACAACAGGGCCCCAGCGCCTCCTGCCGCGACGTTCAACGCAGCGCTGCGCTCGGCTTGTGCCTTGACCAGGTTGTAGAGCACGCCCCCCGAGACTCCGGAAGCGGCCAATACGGCGCCCGCCTTCGTCTCCGCATGCTTGATCCAGTCAACCACCAAGCTGAGCGCTTTCCACGCGTGATCTGGTTGGGGCGGTGAGGAAGATGTCTCGGCAGACCCGGGATCAGTGTCGATCCGGCCTTTGCCTGGCCGACCCCAAGTCATCGCAGCCCCCGCCGGTGAGCGAGACGAAGTTCTCGCTTATGCCGGGACGTCTCGCGCAGCGAGGTTGCGTATTGTGATCTGAGCGCCTTAGCACGCTCACACTCGGCCTCCGGACGCTTCGTTTCGCCCCGAAGGATGGCGTTACAGAACTCCTCCCCATGGGTGGCGCACCACGACGAGCGAAGCAAGCGCCCCTGCGCGTCCGGCTCATCGTCAGGAAGCCGTTCGATCTCGACGTCTTTCCACAACTGGACGGGCGTGCCGTCAGGGCAGCCGCAGGTCACCGTGAGGTAGTCGTTCTTCTCTATGGCGTCCCACACTGCGCCCGTGACGACGATCTCGTGGCGATCGGCCCCCTGGGCCGCCTTCGCCGCGAAGTTCACCGCCTTGCCCGCCCAAACAGGCTCTTGCTGGGCCGGGTTCCTGGGTGTCCCAATTCGCTTCACCAAGATGCGGCTGCTCGCGACTCCGACCTTGATACCCGTCTCGGGTGCGTCTGGCCACTTCGCTTCAAGCCGGTCCGTGAGCTGGCCTCCGAAGGACTGGATAGTGACCGCCGCGCACATCGCGCGCCGGTACCGGTCTTCCGCCCAGAACAACGCGAAGGCACCGTCACCCTGGATTTGGATGAAGTTGGCTTCGAACTGATTGAAGATCTCTACGACTCCACCCGTAGCGGCCTGGTAGATGCTCGCCGTGGAAGCGGCGTGCTTGCCCGTCCCCATCTTGGTCGAGCTCTTCATGTCGGCGACCACCGCGACGAGGTCGGGCACCTCGATCCATCTTCGAGCCTGGATCGGCAGCTTGCTTACATCCATGTCGCCGCCCCAGTTGGTGTCTACTTCGGGCTTGCTGGCCAGCTCGTCGCGCGCAGCCTCGTCGACCTTCGTCAGCAGAGCGTGGAGATCGAACTCGCTCTCAGTCATCGGACCTCGGCGCAGCGTGTGTCGGATGACCAACATGTTTGAGATGTCGGATGCCACCGGGGCTGGGGCCGCGGGGGGCGACCGAAGGCGCTCACTTGGCATCACGTGGCGGGTTCGGGTCGTTCCCGGGGGCGACCGTGTCGGAGTCGCGAATCGCGCCGTGCCGATTGTGTATGACCACTTCCCCGCCGCCGGCGTTCCCGACGATCTCGCGAGCACGGTCGACAGCGTCGGCCTGCGTTCCGGTGTGCGCGCTGGACCGGGTCGCGCCGGGTGCCCTGACGTCCCAGCCTCCGTTGGGGTTGGGGACGACGTGTCTGCGGTTCTGGTTGCTCATGTTCTACTCCTTGATCTCACCTTGTGGCCTGGCACATCTGGTGATGACACCGCATGCGATCACTTCGCGTGCCGCGGGCTTCTGGTTGAGCGACCAGGCGCCCGCTTCTGCTTGCCGGCGACGGTTGCCGCCACCACCCAGTCCAGCAGACCGAGCCGACATCTCAGGCGCGCCACGCCGATTGCGCGCGACTTCCAACGGCTTGGTCACCATCATCCGCGCGAATTTCATCGCAGGACTCCGGCGTGTTGGATCGCCTAAACGTGGACTGTGCTGCAGAATTGAGCACGAGCAGGGGCCTGATTGCGCGCGACTTACAAGGAGAGGCCATGAAGCCCAGGGACCTTCAGGTTGCTGCGACAGGGGAAGTCGGCGAGGACCAGTTCGACCTGCCGGACCTTTGTGCGCGCCCGCAGTGTCGGCAGGAGTTTCGCCAACCTGTCGGACGAGGACGGAAACGGGACTACTGCTCCGAGACGTGTCGCCGGCTCGCGGACCGCGACTTCAAACGGGCCAAGGCCACTGTCGAGCACTTCGACAAGCTTGCTCGCCGCTCGCGACACGATGTCCTGGCCTTCGGACGATCGGGAGACGAGGTCCTCGGGGATTCACTGAGCGACGGGGTGGCCCTTGCCCAGGCTCTCGGCGCGCTGGACCGGGCAGAGGCGGTTCTGCGGTTCGCCACGGATGCCGACGACCGGCTCGTCGCCGAACTGGAGGCGGTCTGCGCAGGCGTGCGCGGTCTGGTGCGTCAGACTCAGGCAAGCTAGTTCCAAGGGAGCAGCCGTTCAGGCGCGCTTGTGGAGGGCGTAGGCGAGCTCGAACCGCTGGTGCTCGTCGAGGGAGTCTTCGAACTGACGGTACCGGGCGCGGCCCTTGGCGGTGGGCCGGTCGCCACACCAGGCGGGTGAGAGGTCGAGGTGGGCGTGGGCGACGTGGACCCACTGCCACGTCAGGCCGTAGCCGACACTGGTGTAGTGGGTGCCTGGCCGGAATTGGCGGGCCCATTCCTCGAACCACCGCGTCATGTCCAACCGGTGTTCGATCTTGGCTTCGGTGGCCCGGTAGTCGCGGCGTCGGGTGTCTTCGACGGCGCGGATGATCCTTGCCTGCCACTCGTCCGTCGTGACGCGCATCGTCGAGGAGCAGGCTCTGGCGCAGCGGACACCCATCGAGCCGGGCATGTTCAGCGCTTCAGCTGCGGCGGCCCAGGACTTCACGTCGGGATGCAACCGGGCCAGCGAGAGGGACGCGAACAGTCGGACCGTGGCCTCGCTGGAGTCGCAGGCGACGTCGAGGTGCTCGAGGTACTGCTGGTGCGGAATCACCTGGGGGATGACGACGAGATTGATCGGCATACGCGCTCCATCCGGTCTGGGGGTGTCGAGGTGGTGTGACAGGCGCTGGTGCGGGGCACGGGCGGCCATGACAAGCCGGGTCAGGGTGGGGGTCATGACAGTGCGGTCGGCGAGCCATCCGAGCGGGCCGTCGTTCGTGTTCGGGGTGAGCTCGGTCCACGGGGTCAGCTGGCCGGCGGCGGTGTCGAGGTTGTCGGCGGTGAGGATGGCGTCGGCGCTGGCCAGGGCTTGGCCGCGTAGGTGTGGGTTGTCGGGTGGGCGCATGCCCCACCGCGGTCCGCGGACAGTGGTGCGGTCTGCGGCGACCGCGGCGAGGTCGGGAACCCAGGGCGCGAGGGTGTGGGAGCCGGGTTGTCCGGCGAGGTGCAGCAGCAGCGTGGTTAGGTGTCGCAGGTCGGCGAGGTATGCCGCGGGCTTGGCCGGCTGCCCGAGGACCGGGACGGTTTCGCCGGCGAGGGCTGCATCGATGCGCGCTTGGGTGGCCAGGACAGTCGGCGCGGCTGGCGGCGCGGCGAGGGTGGTGAGGTGGTGTTGGCACTGCCGGAGGGGTCCTTGCCCGAGCGGGTTCCCGCAGACCGAGATCGAGCCGACCCGGCGTAGGTGGGAGTGGCGTTGATCGCGGAATGGCCGCCCACACGACGGGCACTCGGCGACGAGCACGCCGCGATGGTCGGTGCATGCGGTGACCAAGAGGAGCCGCCACGCGGTCTTCCAGGCACCGGTATCGGCCAGGCACGCCGGGCAGATCTGGGTGCCGTGGGCGGGGGTCCAGCCTCGGGCGGCGACCTGGCGGTAGGAGTGCCGGTCGTGCGGGTCGAGCCCGCTGAGGTCCAGTGCGGTGCCGTCGTAAGCGGCGAGGGTCGCGGCATACACCTGGTGGTCGTCGATACGGGCGAGGGCGGCGAGCCGGGTGATCGTCTCTGGGCTGGGGGCCAGGGTAAGGAAACGGGTGCTGACCCCGCAGCGGCGGGCCAGCCCGAGGAACTGGGCTGTGGTGAGCCCGTTGGCGTCGGCGAGGTGCTCGAGCCAGGAGTCGACGGACTCGCCGGGCTGGGGCGGCACGGACACCGGTAGCGCGGCGGTCACGTCGAGCCCGTGTCGTGGAGTGGGTGCGACCCCCGGGCCCTGTCGTCCGGCAGGAGATCCTGGGGGCAGCTTCTCGGTCCCTCGCGAGGGTGGGCGTCGCCGTGGAGGCTGCCGGGCCAGGCATCGGTGCTCATGTCGTTTCGCCCGGCCCTGCTGGCCCGCTCTCGTCGGCGGATGCGAGGAGCGTCTCGAAGACGGCGGTGGGTGTGCGTGAGAGCCACGAGAACGGCTCGTCGGGCTGGTGGTGGGTCCGCCAGATCATTCCAGCCAGCAGGCTGTCGGCCTGTTCGGCGGGCCAGTCGGCGGTGACGGTGGTGGCGTCTGCGTTCAGGAGGGTGAGTCGGATCAGCGGGCCGGTGGTGTCCACCACGAGCGCCTCGTCGTGCGCGGTCCCGGGGTAGCGGACCTGCCCGGTGGGCTGTCGCCCGAGCAGCCACTGCACGTCGACGTCGTCGAGACGATGTTGCGCCTCGAGGGTGGGTTCCAGACCTTCGGTCAGCGCGGCGACCTCGCGGCGAACCCGGCCGACGAGCCCGGGTCGGGCATGGGTCCGCGCTGCGGTGAGGATCTGGCAGAACAGCTCGATCTCGCCGGTGTGGTAGACCCCGACCGTGGCCCGCGTCCGGCGGCCACCAACCTCGCTCGTGAGCGTGACGCCGAGGTCTTGGTAGCCGACGGGGACGGTGAGGTCAATGGTCGTGGTCGACCCGTCGAGGTGGGTGACGGTGTAGATCGGCTCGTGGGCGGGGTCACCCGGCATGCTGGCTCCTTGACGATGTGAAGCGCGTCGGGTCTGGGCGAGGTCGGCGATGAGGTCGTCGGTGGCGTGGATCAGGGATGTTCATGAGCCTGCTGGTGGAGACGCTCCCCGGGGGTGAGCTTGGCTTCGAGACCGTGGCTACCCCGAGTGGCTCGGTTCTCATCGCCCGGGATCGACGGCCGCGTCGGCACGACGAGCCGGTCCGTATCCATGTCTACGGTCTTTTGATCGTCTCGCTAGGCGGCGTTGGACATTCAGCGGTGCTGGCTGTCATGCGCTGCGCCGTTGCTTCGGGTGGCGCCGCCTGGCCTGGTCGGGGCGGCCGTTGCGGTAGCCCTGGCCGGCGGCGATGCCGGTGTAGCCGGAGAGCTCGGCGAGGTCGGCGCACTCGATCGTGATCGGGCAGGTGACACAGACGGCCGCGGGCTCGGTCAGCGCGGCCAGCCGGGCCGACGTCGTGAGGGCCGCGGCATACCGGCTCTCCCAGGAGGCCCAGGCGGTGGTGAGTTCCTTGCAGTTGCCGTCAGCGAGACTCCAGGCCGCGTCTCGAGCGACCACTTCGCGGCTGATGCCCCTCACCGTGGTGCCTTGTCCGCCACGGGTTGCCTCGGTTTGAGAAGTGCGGTGGTGATGGTGATGGTCTCGCGGAGCTCGGGGATGGGGCCGTACTCGCGTAGCGGCTGGTGCTGGATGTCGGCGCGTGACTCGAGGGCCGGTCGGTCGGGTGGTTTCATCCGTACTTCCTGGTGATGGTTGTCCTGTTCATCGCCTCGGTCGGGATGTTCACGAGGTCGGTGTCGGCGAGCTGGCGCACCCCGGCTTCGTGGAGCGCGAGGCGGGACTCGGGATCGATGGCGGAGTCGAAGGCGCGCACGTGCAGGTCGGGGACGAGGGGGAAGGGGCTGGTCCACATGGGTCCGCGGGTGAAGCGTGTCCAGATCCAACCGGGCGCGAGGACGCGGGCGGCATACCCGTCGATCGCGGGAAGCCGGCTCGACGGGGTGGTGAGCCTTGGCAGTCGGGTGACGGGGCGCAGGATGTTGCGGCGGCGCTGGTAGTCCACGTGGCCCTGGTCCAGAAGGGCGGTGACCGCGTCGCCGATGAGCTGTGCGTGGGTGTGGTTGATGCCGCGGCCCAGGCGGATGCCGTCCAGGAGGCGACTGGTGGTGGTGTCGGTGGTTCCGAGGGCGATGGCGGCGCGGGTGGACGATGGCGAGCCACCGTGGGCTTGGGTGAGCAGCATGTGCAGGCCGAGGGCGGCGTGCCAACGGGTGCGCCAGTCGGCGGGGTCGGGTAGGCCGTCGTCGTCCGGATGTGGGAGAAGCGCAGGGACGTGGTCGGGGTGGAGCCCGTGACGGGTGGCGTGGTGCTCGAGCTGGGTGAGGAGCCAGCGCAGGCGGCCGCTGTCGGTGGCGTTGAACCCGGCCAGGATCGGTTGGCGTCGCGGTGCGGGTGGTCGCTGCGGGAGGTACTTGCGTGGGTGCTGCGAGGGTGTGCCGCGTCGGCGGGCGTGGCCCTCACGGGAGAGCTGGTCGTGGTTGCTGGTCGAGTGTAAGGCTGGTGCGGCGCTGACCAGGATCGTCGCGACGGTGCCCGGATCCGCGCTGGGGAAGGCTCCCCATGTCTTGGCTGCGGCTTGGTCGACCTGGGGCTGGCCGGCTCGGCGACGCGGCCAGGTGTCGTCGATGGTCTGGGCGATCAGTGCGCAGAGTCGGCGGAAGCGTCCGAGCCGTACGCGTGCGCTGTGGTAGGTGATTGAGGCCTCGGCCAGGGCGATGAGCTCGTCGGCGATGGCGATGAGTTCTCGAGGCGCCTTGACAGCGGCCGGTGCCGGTGATGCGGCGGGAACGAGCAGGACCTTGCAGTGGCGGCAGAGCGGTGACAGAGCCGTCTGCCAGAGCAGGTCGCGGCGGCCGGTGCGGGGGGTGCATCGTGGGCAGACCCAGTCGTTGGAGAAGTGCAGGCGCCAGCCGCCGCGGTGGGTTGGGCCGCGGCCGCGGACCGTGGGTGGGTAGCGGTCCATCGTGAGCTGCGCGGCAGCGGCGGCATCGAGTCCGGCGAGGGCGGCGAGCGTGGCCAGCTCGTGCTTGGGGACACCGGCGTCGTGTCGGTGGGTCGGCAGGATCCGGCTTCGGGTCAGGCCGTTGGCGTCGGCGAGGCGGACAGCGTAGGAGGTGAGGGGTTCGTCTGGTCGGGGCGCGGGACGTACCGGTAGTGGTGCCGTCATCGTGTGCCCTTGGCCTTCTTCTTGGTGGCCTGAGCAGCGTCGTCGATTTGGCCGTCGATGGATCGGTCGCTGAGTGGGACGGCGTCGAGGTCGTCAGAGGTGATGACGCTGCGGCGGTCGTGGACCGCGTCGAGGACGGAGCCGGTGACGAGTTTCGCGACCTCGCCGACGAAGCCTTGGGTGCGTCGCCAGACGTGCTGGGCGAGGCGGCTGACGAACAGGTCCGGCTCCGAGTCGGGCAGGTGCTGCATGGGGCGGTCCTCGGCCGTGCTCAGGAGCTCCTGCCAGGCGGCCTTCTGCTCGACCGTCGTGATCTGGAAGGCGTCGACCGTCAACGTGGTCAGACGAGCACGGATCTGAGGGTCCTCAAGTATCGCCGTGCTCTGCAGTTCCGCGCCGACGAGGATCACGGTGCCGTTCGCGCGCTCACCAAGCTCGGTGTTGACAAACTTGATGTAGTCGAGGACTGCGCGGCCTTGGACGCTGGTGGAGCGCAGCATGTGGGCGTCGTCAAGGATCACGACCCGCACCCCGTGCATCCGAAGGGCGTGCAACACGCGGGTGGTCGTCGTCCGTGCCAGGCCCTCGGGCGGGTAGCCGAGGTAGAGCAGGATCAGGGCGTTGACCTCTTTGATCGAGCTGGACGACATGAGGGTGACGTAGACGACCGGCACCCAGTCGGCAGTGATCCCTGGCTCGGGCGACCACGTCGGACGCTCGCGCGACACCTGCTCCCCGAGAGTCGCTCGGTGCAGCCGGAATCCCCACTGCTTGATCAGGGTGGACTTGCCGGCCGAGAACGGCGCTGTCAGGGCAATCATCTGCATCGCGCCGGGCGGTCGCAGCCGGTTGGTCGCCACGATGCCGTCCAGGTGCGTCTGGGCGACCTCCGTGGGCTTCGACACCAAGATCGAGGCGTTCATCGCGGTCGACAGCCGAGCGAAGTAGTCACGCTGGGCAGCGCGAGACATGGCGTCGTAGTCGCCGGACGAGGGCGGATCTGGCCACTCCGGCGGTGGCGTCGTTGCTTGGCGATGCCAGTCGTGGGCGTCCATGTCACACCATCTGCCGGAAGTCGGGCCAGGGCTCTTCATCGCTTTGCTGCGGCGGCTCCGACGCTTCGTCGGTGGTTGGGCCGGCTGACGCGGCGGCGGGGAAACGCAGGACGGTGCCTTGCTGAGCGAGTTCAAGGGCCCGGTGGGCCTCGGCGACCTCGGCATGATCTCGCTGGGCTTGACCCCAGCGGATGTATGCCGCCGACAGCTGAGCACGGCTCTCGTCCTTGCCCTTGGGCGTGGAGAGGTCGCCGATCTCGTCGATGATCTGGAGCATGATCGTGCGCTTCTTGAGCACGCGGTTGCCGCCGCGTTCATGAATGCGCTCGTTGACGCGGTCGACCAGGACGTCGACCAGGGGCGCGTCGATGAGGTGGCGGCCTCGCCAGCCGATCTCGTGGATCCGGTCGGTGTCCGGGTGGCGGAACCAGATCCGAGTCATGTCGCGTGGGTCGTGGTGGAACGGGATCGCACTGTCCTGTTCACGGAAGGTCCCCTTGCGAACCTCACGGAAGTCCTCGAGAACCACGTCGTCGTAGGCCAGGTTCTTGAACTCGACGCCCGCATGCCCCGGGGTGAGCCAGATGATGGGCAGGAACTGATAGATCAGGTCCGGGTGCACCGGGATCGTCACGCGACCGGTGATCGCGAAGAGCGCGTCCCAGTACTCCAGCGGGGTGACCCGGATGCCGCGCGCGCCGGGAAGAAGCAGTCCGTCATGGGGCTGGCGGTGATAATCGAGTGTCAGGAAGCGCTGCATGTCGGTGAGGTACTTCTCTGCGGTGCACATTGGTTCGTCGGCAACGACCCCTATCCACGAACCCCGCTCGTAGACGCCGCGTCCTTTGAAGGACGGCGACTGTTGGTAGAAGCGTTGGTATGTCTCGTGGAGTCGCTCGATGTGTGGGTTGTCCGAGGGCTTCTTCCCGCGGCTGAGCTGCAGAGTGATGCCGAACTGGTCGAGCAGGGAGCGGAAGTACTCGCCAACGTAGATCGAGCCGTGGTCGGAGCGGACAGTGGACGGGGTGACTCCCGGGGTCCGGTGCTCCCCCCAGATCGCGAGGTCCGTCTTGGTGACACCGCGCCGGCCGGTCCGGACAGGATTGCCGCTGAAGTCGAGGGACTCCGGCACACCAATCCAGCGCCAGTCGTCGATGGTCGGTCCGTCCGGTCCCTTCTCGACAAGCATCGACTGCTCGCGCATCGTGTCGTAGAGCAGGAGGCCTACGTCGACTCCGTTCGCGGAGCGTGGGAAGAGCCGCATGGCGGTGACGACTCGCGTTGCCGTGCTCATCATCGAGCCGATCTCGACGCTAACCGGGCGGTCCTGGATGGGGTCGTAGATGAGGTTGTCTCCGCGGCAGATGTCGGTGCAGCAGCCGCTGGGGTGTTGGGCGGGGTAGCTCTCGTGTCCGGAGACTCGGCGCAGGCTGCGCGACTTCTGTTGTTTGGTCGTCCGCCCGATCGCCCGCCAATGGTGATTGAGGTACTCCTCCATGAGGCGTTCGGGCAGGTTCTCGATCTTGAGGCCCTCGCTCTTGATCTGCAGACGGATCCGTCGCTCGATCTCGTTGCGGCTGATCGCGCTGCGCCGGCCGTCGAACTGCCGGAACTGCTCCTCGGCGATTCGACGGAAGTTCAGGTCGAGGGTGTCGAAGCCTTGCTTGTCGCGGATGCTGCGTCCGTCGACGACGCCAGCGAGACCCTCGGCATGCCACTTCTTGTCCCAGTTCATCATGGCTCTGCCGGTGATCGAGGGCCTCTTGATCTCGCCGTCGTAGACGCGCTGCATGATCGTCCGGTCAACGCTGCGTTCAAAGGTGACCAATCGACTCATCGCGGTGTAGCGCTCGGTCAGGCTGACGCCGTAGCTCTCCCCGAATGGCCAGAAGGGCTCGCCCGGCTGTGCCAGCTCAGCCATCCCCTCGCGGAAGCCCGAATTCGCCTCGCGGACGCACTGCTGGCGGAACAGAGCCACTGCTTGAACGTCCACTGGCAGTTGGACAAACCACGGCATGAGCGAGGCGTGGAGGGTCTGGATTCCGTCGTTGCCGACTTCTTGAGCCGCGAGTTCGGTGAAGGCGCTGGAGTAGGTGTGCCCGGTGGAGTCCTTGAGGTGGGCGCCGTGCCGGTCCAATTCCGTCACCACGGCAACGCCTCGGTTCGTCAGGATGCGCATCCCGACCGAGATCTCGACTGTCGCTCTACCCATGGGGGGAGGCCGTCTCCCACGCGATCAGTGTGTTGATCTCGATCCTGTGCTCGAGGTCGATCATGAGATCCCCGCGCCACGCGAAGTGCCACATCGCAGAGACGAGGTGGCCGCGGCCGCGGTCCGCGTCAACGATGCGGCCAACCGTTGCTTCAGGGGAGGCGCACAGCCGGACGAGTTCAGGCTTGGCGGCCTCGTACCAGGGCATGTCTCGGCGGTACGCCGCGAGCCACCTGAGGTTGTACTTCTTCGGCCGGCTGTGCCCGCCAAAGACGCTGTAGCCCCAACCCACCTCCCGGCACGCGGCCGCCGTGGCGTCGCTCTGAGCCCGGAACTTGTCGTCCTGCCGTTCGACGGACCGGGCGTTCCAGATCGTCACGTCGCCGAAGGTGTCCAGCGTCAGGAGGTCGGGCGTGTGGGTGGTGCGGCGCCCCGTGCCCGCCTTGATTCCGAGCCGCGCCGGTTGAGGAACCATCCACGCGGCTCGGACATCCCGCTCGAGCATCAACAGCAGGTCATACTCGAGACCTGACTCCAGGCGAAGGGTCGTACCAGTGACCTGGCAATGCGCTTGAACCGGGATGTGCCGTGACTTCTCGGTGGACTGTGGTGAGCGAATGGGTCGCAGACTGCGCGCCTCGGGAGGGCCGAGGGCCCAGTCCCATCGCACCGGGCCGGATGCTTCGACGCGAAAGGTCCAGTCGGTGACTCGACCCACTGGGGCTGGCCGCACCTGCGCGGCATCAATAGACTGACCCAACGGAGGATCCTCGCTTGTCCAAGAGCGTTCCATCGGATCCACCACGAGGGCGCGCCTTGCTTCCAACAGGGCGTGCCCTCACTTGCTGTGGACCCGATTCGCACCCTAGCGGCAGACCCTCTCCCGCGCAATAGTTTGCCCGACCGGTGACGGGCGACGCGCCCGCAGCTGACATCCGATCCTGCTGTATAACTATGCGACAAGGGCATCTCCGACGCGGAGGTTCACGCGTTCGGATTGTCGAGACTACCCGCGGAACTGCCGCATCACAGGAGGTCGCAACTATACGGGCTATCCTCAGCGACATGAGGCCCTTGCCTGCGGGAAACCTACGAAAGTCGTATGCTGACGAGCGCAAGCAAGCCACTCGGGGTCTGACCAGCCCCAACCGAACCGGCCTGACCAGCCGACCGACCTCGGAGGATGGTTCCACCTCCACGAGGAACGTTGTGAGACCTTCGTTGGAAGTGCTGCGCGGAAGGCGCGGCCTTGACGCGCACCCGGACAACCTCGTCCAGGACGTTGAGGCGTGCATCCAGCCCGCGGTTGAGACCTACTGTCTGGCCCCTGCGTGTCACAAGGTCGTCACCTGGCCCAAGACGGGAGGCCGCCCGAGCCGATTCTGCTCCCGCGGCTGCCAGGAGCGCTTCGAACGCGAACGCGCGAGGCTCCTCGCGGAGGTCGCCGAGATAGATGCTGCCCTCCCGTTGACCTCCGCACCGGCTGAGCGCAGGTACCTGGCCAACCAGCTGAGTCGTCGAACATGGCTCCTTGAGCGCTACCCGTTGCCGTACAAAGAGCAGGCGCGGCTGGTCGAGCTAGAGAGGAGACTCCGCAAGTGACAGAGGCTCGACTTGAACTCGTGTGGCCCGGCAAGGACAAGTTCCTGCTCGTTCCGAAGGACGACGCGGGCAAGCCCGTCTGGGTCGAACGCGATCATCCGGCCGCGTCCGAGGTGCGCCTTGCGGACTTCACCGGGTCCGTGGGCGACGTACCCAAGGACCCGTATGCCGCGAACCTCCTCTTCACCGGCGACTCGCTCGACGTGCTAAGAATCCTCTGCGAAGTCCCCGAGTACCGGGCCATCTACCGAGGCAAGGTCAAGCTCGTCTACATCGACCCTCCCTTCAACACCGGGCAGGCGTTCGAGCACTACGACGACTGGATGGAGCACTCGACCTGGCTTTCGTTCATGCGCGAGCGACTGATCCTCATTCGCGAGCTGCTAGCCCCCAACGGCGTTCTGATGTTGCACCTCGACAACTTCGAGGTACATCGCATGCGGATGCTCATGGATGAGGTCCTTGGCCCCGGCCAGCATCTCGCATCGATTGTCTGGCAGCGAACTTCGGCCAAGACGCTTGCGAGGCTGACGTTGGGCACCATGCACGAAACGCTGCTGACGTACGGCAAGGGGCAAGATTCCATACTCTATCCGCTCTTCCAAGAACTCGACGCGGGCTACGTGGCCAAGCGCTACCGGAATAGTGATGACCGCGGCCCCTACGACATGGGGGACCTCACGGCATCCAGCTACCGACCCCATTTGGATTCAGGCAAGCCATGGCGAGGGCATGATCCGAGTGCTCGCCGACGTTGTTGGGCAGTGCCGAGGGCGCCGCTTGAAGACGCGGGCTACACGACCGCCGAACTCGCGAGGATGACCATGCGGGAGAAGCTCGACGCGCTGGACGCGAACGGCTACATCTACTGGCCCCCCTCCGGGGGATTTCCGCGCCTCAAGAAGTACCTCACTCGAGCGCGGGGCCGTGCGGTGGGCGACCTGTGGACTGACCTCACGGTGATCAACAGTCAGGCCGTTGAACGCTCGGGCTTCTCTACACAAAAGCCCGAGCTGCTGCTGCAGCGGGTTGTGCAGTTGTGTACGGAGCCGGGAGACATCGTGCTGGATTGCTTCGCGGGGTCGGGGACGACGGCAGCGGTGGCGCACAAAATGGGGCGTCTGTGGGTGACTGCCGAGATTCTGCGGTCGACCGTCGAGCAGTTCGCGCTGCCTCGCCTGACAAAGGTCGTGAACGGCGACGAACCCGGCGGGATCACGAAGGAAGTCGGGTGGCAGGGTGGTGGCGGATTCCGGACGGTGACGATCGGACCGTCGATGTATGAGGACACACCGTTCGGAGTGCTGCTCGCGGAGTGGGCGACCAACGGTCGGTTCGCGCGGGCAGTGGCGGGTCAGCTGGGCTTCGAGTTCCAGCCAGACGCAGCGCCTTTGTGCGGCGTCCGTGGACGGATGCGGCTGGCCGTGCTCGACGGCGCGGTCGGGCCGGAGGAGGTGCGCCAGATTGTTGGCGAGCTGGAGGAGTCGGAGCGGGCGACGATCGTCGCGAAATCCGTTCTTTCAGAGGCGGAATCACTCCTCCGTGAGATCAGTCCCGGGTCGCGGATCCGCAAGGCGCCCCGCGACCTGCTGACGAGCGGGGCACAACGGATGCGGCGACGCACCCAGGCCAGCACACGGCATACACCCGATCTGACGGAAGGATCGGGGTCGTGAGGATCGACTACGACCCGGCGTTGGTCGAGCAGGTGAGTTACAACCTCGACCTTCGCGAGCCGAACCAGCAGGCGCTCGACGCCTTGGCGCAGGCGTTGGCGCGCGCCGAGCCGGGGGCGGAGCTCATCGCCGACCTCGCGACCGGCGTGGGCAAGACGTACATCGCCGGCGGACTGCTCGACTACCTCTTCGAGTCGGGGGTGCGCAACGTCCTCATCGTGACGCCTGGTTCGACGATCCAGCGCAAGACGATCGACAACCTCACCCCTGGACATCCGAAGTACCTGCGTGGCCTGCAGTCACGCCCAATGGTCATCACCCTCGACACGGTCGAGCGGGGCGAGGTGGGCGCGGCGCTGGCCGATGATGACCGGTTCAAGGTGTTCGTCTTCACCGTGCAGTCGCTGCTGCGGCCGAACAAGGAGGATCGTCGGCGGGCGTTCCAGCCGCACGAGGCACTCGGCACCGCGGTACACACCTACTTGGAGCAGGCTGACGACCTTGTCGTCATTGCGGACGAGCACCACGTCTACTATTCCGGGTCGGCGAGGAAGTTCGAGGCCGCAATCACCGAGCTGCATCCTCTCGCCACGATCGGGCTGACCGCGACCCCGCACGCGGCGTCGGAGTCGATGGTCGTCTACCGGTACCCGCTGTCGGAGGCGATTGCGGATGGCTGGGTGAAGATCCCCGTCCTGGTGACCCGCCAGGACGGCATCCACGACGTGCGCACGCAGCTCGCGGATGGGCTGACGCTGTTGGACGCCAAACGGGAGGCGATGCGTGCCTACTGCGCGCAGGTGCGCGGCCGGAAGTATGCCGAGCCCGTGATATTCCTGGTCGCGTCGACCATCGAGGAGGCGACCGAGTACCGAGATCTGCTCGTCGGGTCGGACATGCTCGGATCGGCCGAGCAGGTGCTGCTCGTGACGTCAGAGGAGCCTGACGCGACGCTGGCTCTGCTGGACCGGTTGGAGGACCCGGACTCGCCGGTGCGAGCCGTGGTGTCGGTGTCCATGCTCAAGGAGGGCTGGGACGTCAAGAACATCTATGTCATCGCCTCCGTCCGCTCCATGGAGTCCAGCCTGCTCACCGAGCAGATCCTCGGGCGAGGCTTGCGGCTGCCCTTCGGTCAGCGCACCGGCAACCCCATGCTCGACACCGTGGAGGTGCTCTCGCACCGGTCGTTCGCGACCCTGCTCAAGCAGGCCAAGTCGTTGCTCGAGCAGACACTGGGCGACCGCGTCGACGAGGCGTCGGTTGTGGTCAACCCGGTCGGTGGCAGGTATGTCCCCGGGACTGGTGTGGGCGTGCAGGGCGAACTGCCGACCGACTTCCAGTTTCCAGCCTCCGGCACCATCGAGATCGACCTTCCGGGCCCAGCAGCATCTGATCCCAACCAGGACCGCCTCTTCGACATGGACGGCGAGGCGCGCACACGGCATACCGGCCTGATGGTCTCCACGTTGGACGCCCGGGTGAGCGCGGGCGCAGCGTCGGCCGAGACCCTCCGTCGGGTGCTAACACCGCGGACGCCGGGCGATGTGAAGCTCCCGCTGTTCCTGCCTTCGGTGGTGACGCGATGGGAACGAGACCGCTTCACCCTCGCCTCGATCAACCTCGACTCGGTCGAGGCGCTAGGGCAGACGTTCGCAAGGGACAATGCACCCACCTTGACGCGCAAGGCGATCGACGCCGAGCGAGACGCGTCGGGGACCGCTCATGTGGTCATTCGCGACGAAGTCGAGCAGATCATTGCAACGCAGAGCGTCATGCCGTTCGACACGATCGAAAACGACCTCGTAGGTCGGCTCATCCGCACCAATGCCGTCGAGGCCTCCGTAACCGAGCTCAACGCGGCAATCGGTGTCGCCCGTGCCTTCCTCGCTGGTGCCGGAGTGACGGAGAAGACGCCGTGGCGGCCCGAGCACGGGCGACTCGCGACCGCCCGTCTCACTGAGTGGATCGCCGCCAAGCAGACCTCCTCGCCCGCCAGAGAGGTGAGAGAAGTGCACCCGGTCCGATGGCCCGAACCATCCGAACGGTACGAGACCCGGCCACCAGCGGACCGTCAGGTCGTGACGTCGTCCCGCGAGTTCGTGCGCGGCCACCCGTATACCGGGTACGCGAAGTCCGTCTACGAGATCAACGCCTTCGACGCGTACTCGACGGAGTTCGTCTTGGCCGATCTCTTCGAGAAGCCGGGCTCGGTGCGGGCGTGGGTGCGGATCGACGAGACCGTGCCCCTGCGGATCACCTACTTGTCCGGAGCGGTGCAGCGACAGTACGAACCGGACTTCATCGTCATCGACGATGCTGACGTCCACTGGATCGTCGAGGGCAAGCGCGACTCCGAGATGACGTCACCGGTCGTCATCGCCAAGCGGGACGCCGCGGCCGCGTGGGTCAAGACCGTCAACGGGTCCGACGACGTGCACGAGACTTGGGCCTACCTGCTGGCCTCTGAGTCCGTGTGCGGCGCCGCCAGTTCGTGGGAGGCGCTCAAGTCCGGCGGTCAGGTGCACCGATGAGGGTGTCGGTGGGTCCGTCTAGGCTCGATCTCGAACACGTGTCCGAGGAGGCGTAGTGAACAAGAGTGCGATCGAGTGGACGGAAGTCACGTGGAATCCCGTCACCGGGTGCGACCGCATCGCCGCCGGGTGCGACAACTGCTACGCCTTGGCCCTAGCAAAGCGGCTGAAGGCGATGGGAGCTGAGAAGTACCAGAACGACGGCGACCCTCGGACCAGCGGGCCAGGCTTCGCGGTTGCCACTCATCGCAAGGCCCTGGACCAGCCGTATCGCTGGACCGGGTCGCGCCTTGTCTTCGTCAATTCGATGAGCGACCTCTTCCACGCGAAGGTGCCTCTCGCCTTTGTTCGAGACGTCTTCGACGTCATCCGCGACACCCCTCAGCACACCTATCAGGTCCTGACCAAGCGAGCCACCCGCCTCCGACGCGTAGCTGATCGCTTGGAGTGGCCGACCAACCTCTGGATGGGCGTGTCGGTTGAGGACGGCGCGGCCAAAAGCCGCATCGATGATCTCCGATCAATCCCAGCAGTGGTCAAGTTCCTCTCCTGTGAGCCGCTCATCGGCGAGTTGGGCAGGCTGGACCTCACGGACATCGACTGGGTCATCGTGGGCGGGGAGTCCGGGGCACAGGCGCGGCACATGGATCCACTGTGGGCCGAGGCGATCCGCGACCAATGCTCGGCGGCCAGCGTGCCGTTCTTCTTTAAGCAGTGGGGAGGGCGGACCCCCAAGGCCAACGGCCGTGAGCTTGGCGGCCGTCTGTGGAGTGAGCTCCCCAAGGCGGCGATCGGTTAAGCGGAGCCGCCGAGTCCCCTGATGACGTGCTGGCGTGGCTTCTTGCCACGCGTAACGAACTCGGCGCGACCATCGGCCACCAGCGCACGCAACGACTCGGTGAAGTCCTTCTCCCGCGCCAGTCCGAAGGACTGGCCGAAGATCTCTGCAGTGTGCTGCGCCACGACCTTCGGCTTGCCGTCGGCCAGCAACTGTTCCAGGTTTGCCCGAACACGTTGGACTGCCGACTTTCGGAGTTCGTCGACCTGGTGCTCGGTGGTGTTGAAGAGCATGTCTTCGACCTGCTCGTCGCTGGGGCCCAAGGTGCGGAGCCACTTCTCGTGGGCAGCCGCCAGCGCGTCACCCATGACCCAAAGCCCCTGGGGCCCATGCGTCAGGAATACCAGGTGGTAGATGGGTTGCCGGCCGATCTGTCCAAGGACGGGCGTCACGGAACTGGACATACCGACCGATCTGCCCAAGCGCGCCCCGTATTCGTCCGCTACAGCGTTTGCGGCAGCTTCCCAGTCCTTGCCCCCAGTGGCGAGGTGAGCGCGGAGCGCCACATCTCGCCACCAGTCACCGCCACACACCTCGTCCAGCCTCTTGACGCCGTCCGCGTCGAATTGACCCGCCTTGATCTGCCCTCCGGCCCGGCGGGTCAGACCGGCGCTGAAGTTCAGGAGAGCTTCGGTTCGCGGCCAGCTTGTCCGCTTTGTCTTGAGGGCAGCAACGACCTGACCCCAGGGCAAGTTCGCACCGCAGGGGTCCAGGAACAGGAAGAGGCTGGCCCCAGCGGCGCCAGCGATGGCCTCGTCCAGAAACGCGCCACACTCCCCGTGTCTAGTCTGCACGTTCGCGCCGCGGGCGCGGTACTCGTTGGCCACCTGGTCAAGCTTGCGGTAGTCCGCGAGGCTCTTCTCGACGAGGAAGAGGTCAACCTGTGTCGTGGACTTGGCCTTCTGGGCTGCAAGCATCATGAACTCCGAGGACGCCGGCGATCCGTCGTCATGACGGCCACGACCCGCGAAGCCATCGACCAGGACGGCACGCCTCGGATTCAACTTCGACGCCGTCATGACGGCGAACGGGAGGAGGTACTGGTCCAAAATCGTGTGCTTGAACACGGACTGAGGTTGCGCCTCGTCCAGGAGTCCGGCACTAGTGCCCACCGCCATGGGGTTACCTCAGCACGCCCTTGCCCGGCAGCGGGCGGTGGATCGGCAGGCAAGGCTCCGACGACGGCGACGAGACATAACCCTCAAGTCCACTATCGTCGGCGCCCATAACACGACGTTTATGAAACATACGAACGCCCTTTGTGAAATCATCGCTGCATCTCGACACTTGTCTAGAAGTTTTGGGCCATGTTGGTGAAGCGGCTGTAGTGGCCTTGGAA
>CXWJ01000429.1_pt1 | contig 56261 bp, 45 predicted proteins | sample 590841 | NCBI WGS metagenome assembly CXWJ01 (sample SAMEA3498367, study PRJEB10139) | wastewater metagenome | biome: wastewater treatment plant; material: activated sludge | place: Austria | collected 2015-01-21 | reverse complement strand
ACATAAGTATTGCACGCCACTTTGGTTATTATGGTCAATCAACTATCGTTTTTTCAGGATATGTGTTTATCCCCGAAATGAGCGAAGTGCGCTCAGTACTTACCCGCAGCAATCGTTTAAAAGTTGTTGAAGTAATTCCCATTGCACCCCAACCCGTATGTTACGATGATGATTATGGTTACGATCCTTACAACAATTATGGACACCAAACCAACTATGGTTACAATGCTTCGATCATTATTTCGCAAAACGATTTTGGAATGTTGCGTAACTCCATAGCAAACAAAAGTTTTGAAAGCACTAAACTTGAAATTGCCAAACAAGCATTGCAGCGCTATAACTTTAACACACAGCAAGTGGCTGAAATGATGAGGTTGTTCACCTTTGAGTCTTCTAAACTTGAATTTGCAAAGGCTGCCTACAACAAAACCGTTGACAAAAACAGGTACTTTATTATTAACGATGAGTTTACCTTTTCAAGCAGCATTAGCGAATTGAACAGGTATATTGATAACAGGCAAAGTTAGGTTAGTTTGATGCGTTGTCAGCCCCGGTAACAGCAATGTGCCGGGGCTTTTCTTTTACCAATTCAACATAAATTATTCAAAACCTCTGCTTATTTGAACTTAATAATTCTTCTTGCTTTGCCCTCCTATGTCTTTTCAGGGTACTGGTGCCTAATACCTGGTACTTCCCTCTTCTAACTCCCGAAACTTCGGGATGACTTTCTTCTCTTTTACCTTGAAAAAGTAACCCTTTTCATCAATTTGCGTAAAACCTTACATTAAAACTGAAAGAGCATTATTAAATTTTTGAACACCAACCATGATTGGCGCAGCTAAACGTACATCAGTAACTGTGCAGGAACAAAAGATTTCTATAGATAATCTTTTGTTTTTTGTACTGGAGGCAAACTCATCTTTTAAGATTGAGCACTTAATGGCTTATGATGGTGTTATCATTGATGCGCAAGACGAATCATTTACACATCACATCATTAAAAGCTTTCGTTCGCACCGCAATCCCGAATATTATCTAAAACCAATCTTCCTTATAAATGCCGGTGAAATAAAAGACCCACTCATAAGAGATTTGCACGATGGCATTTTATTCTCCCTTGATTTATTACCCGAAAACACATCAAAGGTGCGCGATATATTTTTAAAAACCACACACCTTGATGCCAACATACCCGAACTAAACGAAGCGCGCATTCTCAAAAAAGTTTTCGATTACATGTACACGCGCGATTTAAAATCGCTAACACCTATTATTGACCACCGCTCATCAGTTGGCTACACCTGGCCCGTTATATCGGTAAACTTTCAGCGCCACGAAGAATCGCAAGTGCTCGAGCTTTTAGAGTGGGCAGAAAAAGAACAGTTGCTTAATTCAGAATTTAAAGACCGTGTTTACCTGTGCAGCAATTGCAGCAACGGATTTATGTTATATCGCGAGGTTTGCCCGCATTGCAACTCCGCCAATGTAAACGCTTCTGATATTATACACCATTTCCCTTGCGCTTATGTTGGGCCTATAAAAGATTTTCAAAAAGAAGGGGAGCACGTACTCGTTTGCCCAAAGTGCCGCAAAGGGTTAAGACATATTGGTGTTGATTATGATAAACCATCCATAGTTAACCATTGCAACAGTTGCGATAAAAGTTTTCAGGATGTGTATGTAAAAGCAAAATGCCTCGGCTGCCATAACGATGTGGAAGTTCAGTATCTTATTTCGCATAACATAAGCGAATATAAAATTGCAACCAAAGGAGCATCAGTTGCTACTGGAGCAGGGCTTACTTTTAGTGGAAAAAATATTGTAGTGCCGGGCACGGTTCCTTTCGATGCTTTTAAAATGATGGTGCACTATCAGTTGGAGCGGGTAAAAAACAGTCCGCAAATAAAATCGCATTTACTTTCAATTCATTTTAAAAATATTGAATCAATAAAAGATATTATTGGAATTAAATCGTACGAAAATCTTTTAAAAGATATGGTGGAGTTAATGCGCAACCATGTTCAATCTTCAGATTTTATTTCGGTTAAAGATTACGATTTAATTATGCTTTGCTTAAACGATGCTGAAATTGCCGAAGCAGAACAAACTGCCAAATCAATTGCCGAACATTTAACCACAATGGTTAAAGATAACCTTACAGGATTTACGCTTGAATGTAAAACCAATTTACAATTGCTTGCCATTACTTTAAAAACCGATGAGCTGTTTAAAGCTGCTTTAAATCCCGATTGCTGATGCTCAATTTCATTGATGAGTTTATTGACTATGCACAATCAATGGATGCTATCACTTTTGTGAGATTGTTTTGGTTTTTCTTTTTGTTTGAGTTTACGCGCTACTTTATTGTTGATTTTGCTGTATTGCTTATATGGCGCTTTAAACAAATTATTTTTAAGCATAAATGGGAGCAGGCGCGCGAACGATTATTTGCAGAGCAGCCGCTCATATCTATTATAGTTCCCGGAAAAAACGAAGGCAAGCACATACATAAACTTACCAAATCGCTCAACGAACAAACCTACCAAAACTACGAGCTTATTATTGTTGATGATGGTAGCGATGACCAAACAGAACTTATCTGCCGTGATCTTGAGCGAAATGGTTTGATAGATTTATTCATTCGCAATCATGTTCGCGGGGGCAAAGCATCGGGCGCTAACACAGCGCTGCGCTTTTCAAAAGGCGAAATTGTGGTTCACCTTGATGCTGACTGTTCGTATGATTACGATGCCATTGAAAAAATAATTCTTCCGTTTTATTATGATGAAAAGATTGGTGCAGTAGGCGGCAACGTGCAGGTACGTAATAAAGAAGTAAGTTTATGTACCACGTTGCAGGCAATAGAATATGCACATTCCATTGGTGTGGGGCGTATTGTTACAAGCGAATTAGGAATTTACCGCGTGGTATCAGGTGCATTTGGCGCATTTAAACGACAGGCGCTTGAACGTGTGGAGGGCTGGGATATTGGACCCGGACTTGATGGTGACATTACCGTTAAGTTCCGCAAAATGGATTACCGCATTTTCTTTCAGCCCGAAGCCATGTGCCTTACCAGCGCGCCTGACTCATTTAAAAAATTACAGAACCAGCGCTTGCGTTGGGATAAATCATTAGTGCGTTTCCGTTTGCGTAAACACCGCGATGTATTTTTTCCTCATGCCAATTTTAAAATAAAAGATTTTATTGCTTTCTTAGAAAACATCACGTACAACCTTTTGCTCAACATCAAGTGGTATTTTTATGTGGCTGATATGCTCATTAACGCAAGCGCAATGTTGTGGTTTATCGTACCCATGAATCTTATTCTTTATACTTTGAACAACTACGCCAAGTATTTTTTGTTTATGAACTTCCGAAAACGCAGGAACGATCATCGCGGATATTTCCTCCCTTACCTTCCGCTTATGGTTCTTTACTTCGGTTACTTTATACGCATAACGCGAACACGCGCCTACTTCAAAGAATTATTTTTCCGCGAATCTTATCTCGATAACTGGAACCCTGCCAAGTCGTCTAATCACGCACGGGCAATGGGCATATAAAAAAAATTTCTTACCGCCCCGATGATTCCGGACTTTGTGCCTTAGCGTCTTTGTGGCAATTTTATTTAACCAAACAATCAATCATTAACAATTTGTTTCTGCTGTAACATAACAGCATCCAAAAAAAACTTTGCTGCCCAGTTGGGTATATCATAAGCGCAGTATCTTCCATTCAGTGGCCACGATCCACTAACTCCACCGTTTGAATGGCTGAATTCAGAAAGCAGTTGTTTTGTTTTTACATAGTTGATTAAGTTGTGCGCGGTATCGGAATATTTTTTTTCTCCGGTAACCCTGTGCAATTCAAAACCAGCAACACTCAGTTGACAGTTGCCTGTCAAACAACAATAATGATAAGGGGTCTCAAAATTTTCTGTTACATCGCCCGGCAAAAACCCATCGGGTTGTATTATCTTTAATAGAGAATCAAAAGTTTTTCTCACAGCACCAACCCATTTATCATTTTGCAACTCAATGCCTGCACCTAACACACCGCGCACGGCATAAGCAAGTGTGTGTGTTGTATTAAGTGTGCTTTCTTCAAAACCATTTTGCGTAAAATATCCTTTATCGTTTTGCAGGGTTAATGCGTACTCAATATTTTTTCTTCCGGCTTCGGTGTATTTTTTTTCTCCGGTAATATTTCCAAGCCGTATTAAAGCCCATGCTGTGCGTGTGTTAGAACTTAACTGATGCAGTGTAAATTGTTTCCAGCTTCCATCTTCTAATTGAACCTTGCATAACCAATCGGCACTTTTAATACACGCTTCTATTACCTGCGTGTTTTTAGTGTGCTCGTAATAATCCGATAAGCCTAAAATAATTTGTCCGTTATTAAAAACACGTGGAGGCTGGTTTGCATAATCGCCATACGAACCCGGAAAAGTTCCATCTAATCTTTGCGTGCTCATTAACCACTGCGCAACCTCATCAATAATTTTTTGTTCACCAAAAACAGATTCAAATACCGCTGCATGATTATTTTTTAATGCAATTAATGTGTTCAGCCAAAAGCCATTTGTTTCGGGATAGGCAGGATACCATTTATTAAACAACATACTGTACTTGGCAGAACTGCCTCCTGTTTTAAGAATAGAATTTTTAAACCACTCCAATGCAAGCTCCATTCTCTTTTCATCGCTTAAAGAAACAGAAACGGTTCTTGAACTAAGATCAAGATATTGCAGTCTTACCTTGTTTAATATTTTAGTGAGCATAATAAATAACGCATTGCAGACCGTACAAATAAAATCAATTCAAATGCTGTGTGCTGTTACTCTAAATTAACTTCTACACAATGTTTTAAGTGTATGAAAGCAACAGTAACGCAATTTGTTTCAGAAAAGCGCTCCCCTCTCCTCCGAAATTTCGGAGGGGAGAGGGGTTGGGGGTGAGGCTTTCACACCTTAACCTGCTTCCATTTCCCTCTCCTGAAAATTAAAATACCTGCTACTGTCAATAACGATTCGGCAGAAACTATGGCAACGAATAAACCGGTTGGTCCCATGTTTAACGTAATGGCAAGAACATACGCCAATGGTATTTGAATAGTCCAAAATGCAAAAAAGTTTAAGATGGTTGGTGTGCGTGTATCGCCTGCGCCATTAAATGCCTGTGCCACTATCATTCCATATCCGTAAAAAACATAACCAATTGAAACTATGCTCAAACATTCTCTGCCATAATCAATAACGGTTTGCTCAGTGGTAAAAAAACGAATGAGCGGTTCCGAAAAAATTAAAAACACCACCATTACACATCCCATAAAAATCATATTAAAAAATCCCGTGCGCCATACCGATAACTCTGCACGTTCGGGTTGTTGGGCTCCCAAATTTTGACCCACTAAAGTTGCTGCTGCATTTGCCATACCCCATGCGGGTAAAATGGTAAATACAATAACGCGTATGGCAAGTGTATATCCGGCAAGTGCCTCGCTGCCAAAACGCGACATTATCTGCATTAAAAAAATCCAGCTTGCACTGGCAATAATAAACTGACCGGTGCCACCGGCAGAAAGGTTGATAAGCTTCTTTATCAAATCAAAATTCAACTGCGCTTTGCCTGTCTTCAGTTTTATAATTCCCTTACCATAAAATAAATGATATAACTGGTAAACCACACCGCAACCCCTTCCAATGCAAGTTGCAACAGCCGCGCCTTCCACACCCAATTCAGGAAATGGTCCGTAACCAAAAATCAAAAGCGGGTCAAGCACAATGTTTATTCCATTTGCCACCCATAACGATCGCATGGCTATTGCAGCATCACCTGCGCCCCTGAAAATTCCGTTTATCAAAAACAACATCATTATTACAATGTTGCCGCCCACCATCCATTTAGTATAACCGCTGCCTGTTGCTATTATGGATGTTGATGCACCCATCATTTGCAACAATTCTTCCGAATAAAAAAATCCTATTAAAGAAATAAAAACGGAAATAACTATGCCCAAATAAATTGCCTGCCTTGCCGAGTTCGTTGCACCTTCCACATCTTTCTCGCCTATGCGCCTCGCCACTAATGCCGTTATGCCCATACTCAAACCCCAGGCAAGCGAATATACTATGGTTAAGCACGATTCGGTTAGCCCTACCGTTGCCACGGCATCTACACTTATCTTACTCACAAAGTAAGCATCCACCACGGCAAACAAACTCTCCATTGCCATTTCAAAAATCATAGGCACGGCAAGCAAAAAAATAGCTTTATCTAAATTGCCGCTTAATATGTTGCTTTCTTTTCCTGCCAGCGCATCGCGCAGCAGCTCAAAAAATCTTTTAATTCTGTTCACCTTAAGAATCTGTTTAATTTATACAATAAGCCTGTTGTGAATTAAATTTGTTTTAGGAAAGAGTGTTGGAATATTTTTAACACAGATTTACAGATTTTAAAAAGAAATTAAAGCGCTTCGCTTTAAAATTTTCACACCTGCCTGTCGGCAGACAGGAATTGCGCACTTCAAAGCAGTATCAGTGAAAATCAATCAATCAATTTTAATAATCTGTAAATCTGTGTTAACCTTTAAAAACATCTCACATATTTCTTTTAAAAGTTTCCGAAACTAAAAAATATAACCACCCAAACATTTGCAGAATAGGCTTAAGAGTTTACTTTTGCGCCCGCAATAAAAAAATATTGCGGGGTGGAGCAGTGGTAGCTCGTTGGGCTCATAACCCAAAGGTCATCGGTTCGAGTCCGGTCCCCGCTACTAAAATTGGAAAGCCGCAAAATATGCGGCTTTTTTATTTTATAAATCATGAGTTTTACGGTTTACGTTTTATTCTCAGAAAAAAGCAATAAGCATTACGCAGGTTTTTCTTCTGATTTTGAAACCCGATTCAGAAGCCATAACGAATTTGAAAAGGATTGGACGGCTAAATGCAGACCAATGGTTACCATCTTGACAGAATCATACGCAACTAAAAAGGAACAGCCTGAAATTTGATTTAGGGCTGTTCCTTTTATAAAGGTTTGCCCTTAAACACGAACAACTATTGTTTTACAAACCGCTGCCTTAAAATCCCGCTATCTGTTTCAACTGTTATTATATACATTCCTGACGGCAGTTCCTCTAACTCTGTATTTATACTGTTAGCATATCCATTATGTATTGGCTCCTCTTTAAATTTCTTTCCTGTTATATCATAAATGGTTATTGACTGCACAGCAATAGGGTGGCTTAGTTTTATGTTAATACTTTCAAATGCCGGGTTTGGTGAAACAGAAATTCCTGCCTCGTTCAGTTCATTCATCCCTCCTGAAAAATCAACACAGCCATCATAGTTAACAAGGGTATAGTTTCCTAATATATTTTGAAACGTGCCCTGGGTGCCGCCAGTGGTAATAGTAAATGTTATGTTAGAAGTGCTTAGGCTTAAAGGTGCAGGAGTAATATTGGAAACATTAGTGCACTGGGAGCCGGGAATATTTCCCAAAGAATCTGTTTGAATGATTCCTATTTGTGGCCACAAAACCTGCGATGCTCTTATTCCACACAAGGGGCCACTTCCGGCAACAAACAACTCAAAGTTATCCCCCTCAACAATTTCCGCTGCATTCAAATTCAAATGATCACTCCATTGATATGCACCCATTGAATCAATCTTATACAAGAAATTAGGGCCAAAACAACTGCCGGCCAAAAACACATAGCCGCCATCATGCGTTTGCTTTATTTTTGGCATAGGCAGGTTTATAGCGGTTGTGTTTGAAAGATCAAAACGACTACCACTCAAAATATTCCCCTGCAAATCAGTTTTAATTATTGCATCAAAATAATTAGAGTTCAAATAGCACATATAGCCTGATGGTGTTATTTCAAAATCGTAACCCCACACGGCATTATTAGTACCTGCAAAATATTTTTTTGCAAAAAGCTGGGTGCCCGTAGGGGAAAATTTTGCAAGACACATTCCTATTTCATAAGAAGAAGGCCCGGTTTGTTCTTCAATCAGTCCTGTAACTACATAATTACTATCGGCATCTTGTTTTACAGAGTAGCCAATATTTTGAAGGTTATTGGCTGTCATGGTTTGCATCCATTCCAAATCTCCAATAGCATTTGTTTTTATTAATAGCATGGTTGAATATGGCGCGCTGTTAAATGACGAATAACCCGTCATTATATATCCTCCATCAAGCGCTTGGCCAATATTGTAAATGAATAAGGCTTCTCCTGCACGGCTATATGTTTTTGTCCAAAGCGTATCTCCCAAACTATTTATTTTAATAAGCATTGCTTGGGCTTGCGAGTTGAATTGCGCCAACCCGCAAATTGCAAAACACGAATCGGTAGTGCTAATAATTCTATTAAACTCCAAAGAGTTGGTGGGAGATGGATTAAAAAATTTATTCCACACCTCTATACCATTCGCATCCGTCTTTAACAAATAACCCATATTATAACTTGCTCTGCCGGCAATTAAATAGCCGCCATCAAAGGTTTTTGCAACACTGCGAGATTCAACACCCATGCCAGATGGTTCGTAATAAACTTTATTAAAAGTAGTTTGCTGAGCGTAAGAAAGGATGGGGGAAACCAATAAGGTAATAAGTAGAAGTTTTTTCATAATCATTTATTTTAAAGTTTATGTAAAAGTAGCTTAATTAATAGTTTGGTTATACACTTTCACCCTGTTAATCTTTTTTCAAAAAACTCCGTATAACAATCCTTCAAAATACAACTTTGCATTTTCAATTCTTACATAATCTTTCGACTACAATTTCGTAATTCTCAAATTCGTAACTATTTGTTATCAGCACCATCACCATTTCGTACCCGAAATTTCGGGGCGTAATTTTCGTATTTCGTAGTCCCCAATTCGTAATCATTCGCTATCAGTACCCATGAACAAAATCAAAAAACTTTTAGTTGCCAACCGTGGCGAAATTGCCATCCGCTGTTTACGCGCAGCATCGGAGCTTGAAATAAAAACTGTTGCCGTTTACACGTACGAAGACCGATACTCATTGCATCGCTACAAGGCTGATGAGGCTTACCAGATTGGTCATGACGCTGACCCGTTAAAACCTTATCTTGATATTGAAGAAATTATACGCATTGCAAAAAAGTATGAGGTAGATGCCATACATCCCGGTTATGGTTTTTTGAGTGAGAATGTAAACTTTAACAAGCGTTGCCGCGAAGCAGGAATTGTTTTTATAGGACCATCGCCCGATGCTATGAACATGCTGGGCGATAAAGTGGCTGCCAAAAAAATTGCGCAGGCTTGTAATGTACCCATGATTGAAGACAGCAAAATTTCTTTAACAGATTCTTCAGTGGCTTTAAGCGAAGCACAACGTATAGGGCTACCCGTTATTTTAAAAGCGGCTGCCGGTGGTGGTGGAAGAGGTATGCGTGTGATACGCAAGGAGGAAGATTTGGAGAAATCTTTTACCGAAGCCAAACGCGAAGCTGCCAATGCGTTTGGTGATGACACCATTTTTATTGAAAAGTTTGTTGACAACCCCAAGCATATTGAAGTGCAAATTTTGGGCGATGAATTTGGAAATCTTGTGCATTTGTTTGAACGCGATTGTTCTTTGCAAAGACGATTTCAGAAAGTTATTGAAATTGCTCCCGCTCCATCACTCAAACAAAAAACAAAAGATGCTTTGTATGATTATGCTTTGCGCATTGCCAAACATGTTAACTACAGTTGCGCTGGCACGGTAGAGTTTTTGGTTGATGAGCAGGAAAACATTTTTTTCATAGAAGTAAATCCGCGCATACAGGTAGAGCATACCGTTACTGAAGAAGTAACGGGTATTGACATCGTACGCGCTCAAATTTTAATTGCCGATGGCGCAAAACTTTCTGCTCCTGCCATTGACATTCAAAACCAAAACGAAATTAAATGCAATGGCTTTGCCATACAATGCCGCATAACAACCGAAGACCCTCAAAACGATTTTAAACCCGATTACGGAACCATCATTGCTTACCGTAATGCAGGAGGTTATGGCATCAGGTTAGATGAGGGTAGTTCTTACCAAGGCGTAAAAGTTTCTCCGTTTTTTGATTCTATGCTCGTAAAAGTTACAGCATCGGGCAGAACATTGCAGGGAGCAAGCGCCAGATTATTACGCGCGCTTGGCGAGTTTCGCATTAGAGGTGTAAAAACAAATATTCGTTTTTTAGAAAATGTATTGCGGCACTCTGTTTTTAAAGAAGGAAAAATTACTGTTCCGTTTATTCAAAAGCATCCTGAACTTTTTAAATTTAAAACAACGCAGGATAGCGGAACAAAAGTTTTGCGCTACTTAGCCGATGTAATGGTAAACGGCAATCCTGATTTGAATGGATTGAAAAACACAAAAACATTTTCTGCACCGCGCATTCCGCAATACGATTTTACAAAACCAATTGCTGATGGAACAAAACAAAAACTGACAGCACTTGGTCCCGATAAATTTGCGCAATGGTTAAAAAACGAAAAAGCAATTCATTATACCGATTGCACTTTTCGCGATGCACACCAGAGTTTACTTGCAACACGTGTACGTACTATTGATATGATGAATGTGGCAAGGGCGTTTGCGCAAAATCATCCTCAATTGTTTTCAATGGAAGTGTGGGGCGGTGCTACGTTTGATGTTGCGCTGCGCTTTTTGCACGAAGACCCATGGAGGAGGTTGCAATTATTCAGAGAGGCTATTCCAAATATTTTATTGCAAATGCTCATTCGCGGAAGCAATGCTATTGGTTATGCTGCATACCCGGATAACCTGGTGGAGAAGTTTATAGAGAAAAGCTGGGAGAATGGTATTGACGTGTTCCGCATTTTTGATTCACTCAACTGGACAAAAAGCATGAAGGTGTCCATTAATGCCGTACGTAATTTAACGGGAGGATTAGCCGAAGCATGCATTTGCTACACAGGAGATATTTTAAACCCGGAGCGAAAGAAATATTCATTGCAGTATTATGTTGATTTGGCAAAAGAGTTAGAAGACAGTGGCGCACATATACTTGCTATAAAAGACATGGCGGGATTATTAAAGCCGTATGCTGCCGAAAAATTAATTACCGAGCTCAAGAAAAATATTTCTATCCCTATTCATTTGCATACGCACGATACCAGCGCTGTGCAATGCGCCACCTACATGAAGGCAATTGAAGCCGGAGTAAATGTGGTGGATGTTGCATTGGGTTCATTAAGCGGATTAACATCACAGCCTAACTTTAATTCTTTAGTTGAAGTAATGCGCGGCACACCCCGCGAAAACAAATTTAATATTGATTCGCTCAACGAGTTTTCAAATTACTGGGAAGTGGTGCGCGAGTGGTATTATCCTTTTGAATCGGGATTGCAAGCCGGCACAGCCGAAGTGTATAAGCATGAAATACCGGGCGGGCAATATTCTAATTTAAAACCGCAGGCTGCCTCGCTTGGCTTGGGAAACAAAATGGAGGAAATAAAAAAGGCTTATGAAGATGTAAATAATTTGTTTGGCGATATTGTAAAAGTTACTCCATCAAGTAAAGTGGTTGGTGATATGGCGCTGTACATGGTTACAAATAATTTGAGCAACGAAGAGGTTTTTACCAAAGGACAAACACTTTCTTTTCCTGATTCTGTAAAAAGTATGTTCAGGGGAGACTTGGGGCAGCCGCCCGGAGGCTTTCCAAAAGATTTGCAAAAAATAATTTTAAAAGACGAGAAGCCTTACACCGATTTGCCAAACGCTCACATCAAGCCCATTGACTTTGATGCGGAGTTTGAAGCATTCAAAAATAAATTTGATGATCGATTAACCTTTCTTGATTTTCTGTCTTACAAGTTCTATCCAAAAGTTTTTGAAGAATACTATAAAAAGATACAGCAGTATGGCGATTTGATGGCGCTGCCTACCATTCCGTTTTTTTATGGAATGAAAAACAACGAAGAAATAATTGTGGACATTGGAAAAGGCAAAACAATTCTCATTCGTTTGCTATATGTGGGTGATGCTGATGAAAACGGAATGCGCACAGTTTATTTCCGCCTCAACGGGCAAACACGAACAGTTGATGTTTTGGATAAATCACAGAAATCTAAAAAACAAAGTCACTTAAAAGCCAGTGCCGAAAACCACATAGGAGCCCCGTTACAAGGCATGCTTTCAAAAATATTTGTGAAAGAAGGAGATGTGGTTAAGCGCAACACTCCGCTATTTGTGATTGAAGCCATGAAAATGGAAACTACTATTACAGCGCCTAAGGATATGACGGTAAAGAAAATTTATCTTACTGAAAAAACATTGGTGGAGAGTGATGATTTGGTGGTGGAGGTGTAACGGATAAAGTAAATCTAGCAAAAAGCTGCCAAACATATTATACATGCTATTGCAAAAACTGCATTAATATTTTCTCGTACCTTTTTAATCCATAACAAAAGAGGAGCAGTAAGTGCTATCCGCTTAAATATTATCAGTAAAGTATATAATTCTGTTGGCTGTTTTTGTGATTTTACATACTCATATTCTATAGAGAAGTATGCTGATATTAAACGTTCAGAAGCAATCAATAAAAACCAAATAGTTCCCGTTAGCACTATTGCCCATGTTAAAATTTTGAAAGTTTTTATGAATGCCCCTACATTGAATGCCTTTATAATTGAAACCACAATGATCTGAACCAGGGCCATAATTATGAGCGTTTGTTCCAGCCAAAAGTATGGTGAATAAATTATTGCGGTGTGCCACCCTGGAATTACAATTTCACATAAAGCCATTTGAAAATATGGAGCAGGTTGTGTTTTATTCTACAATTTTTTCAAATATATTTTATTTACGTTTGCCTTCCTAAAATACAATCACATGAAAAAAATAGTACTTGCCTCCGTAATTTTCTTGTCAGCACTTTCTATTACTGCACAAACCATCAGCGTTAGCGAACAAAGCACCACCTATTCTGTTGGCGCGCAAAATGCACTTACCACCACCATTTACCAAAACAGCAAGGATGATGTGATAAGCCGCTGGAAGAATTATCTCAAAGATTTTAAGAACGAAAAAATTAAAATGGAAGGCGAAGAGTTGTTTGGTGATAACATCGTAATTAAGGAATGGGGAAACAACCCGGTGGATATTTACACACGTTTTGAAGAAAACAAAGAAGCTAAAACAGTTAAGCTCTTAGTGGCATTTAATTTAGGTGGCGCCTGGTTAACATCCACATCTGATGCGGTAAAGTATGCTTCCGCAGAAAAAATGCTGAAAGACTTTGCCACCAAAACTACCAAAGCACCAATTGAAGAGAAACTGAAGGTGGCCGAAAAGCTCTTGTTAAAACTAGAAAGTGATCAGAAAGATTTAGAGAAAGATAACAGAGGACTTAGAAACGATATTGAAGACTACAAGAAAAAAATAAGCAAGGCCGAAGAAGACATCAAAACCAACGAAGCTAGCCAGTCGAAAAAGAAAGCAGAGATTGAGGCACAAAAAACTGCCGTGGAGCAGGTGCGTGGCGAAGCAGCCGGTGTTAACTGATTAACGCAGACAATGGTTTGATTCGCTCATCCACGGCTTAATAATATAGCTGAGCCTGCCGCTGCTGATGGCAGGGTCTGTCTGTAATAATTGTTCTACTTCTTCCTTCGATTGCACATTAAACACAAATACGCCTCTCCAGTTGTCGTCACTTTCTTTTGAGTTATCAAACGGACCGGCTAAATCTATTTTACCTTCTTTATGCAAGCGGGTGATATTTGCCAAATGCCCTTCCTGAATTTTCATGGCTTCTTCTTGAGACTGTGTTCTGTTTGCACCTTTGGTTAAAATAACCAAATGGTATGTTTTTAGTTTGGGTGTTTCGGCTTTTTCGGTTTGTCCAAAAATTGAACTGCTAAACAAAACAGAAAGTAAAATGAGGGTTGCTTTTTTCATAATGATTGTAATTTTATGCAAAGATTAAATAATTGAATCTATTTGAAAAAAAATAAATTCAAACTTTTAACGCTATTACAAATTCATTTTAACATTAGGCGGTTTAAACATTGCCTGAGCGTTCATTTAAAAACAATTTTTTGTATTGGTTAAATTTAACTTTGCAACAACCTTTTAATTTTAAAATCTCTTATTAAAACATCATGCAAAAATTATTTTACACATTGCTGCTTGCATTAAATATTTACAGCGCACAATGCCAAACCGGTTTCTCCAAATTATTTCGTGCACAAGCACCGTTTTCAATTACGGGTAATTCAAAAGCGGTGTTGCTGGAAACGGTTGATGCAGGACACCTTGCCATTTACAATGTAACTGATACCGCTGCCGGTGCCGATTTGCTTTTAGTAAAAATGGATTTTGTTGGCAATGAATTGTGGCGAAATAAAATTGAAATACCCGTAAACAGTGAAATAGTGCACGATGCTATTCAAATGCCCGACAGCACTATTCTTATTTTATGCACGTATGATGAGCCCAACTTTATTTATGATGAGGAAACATATTTGGTAAGGGTTGATTTAAATGGTAATGTTATCAATACACATTTTGTTACCAATAGCGGCATTTGCTGTTGGGATATTTCTGACGGACGCTTGCAACTTGATTTACAAAACAACATTATGCTCACACATCAGTCGTTTGGTATTTCTACTTATGATGGGCTTGTGCGCGTGCTTGATGCTAATAATTACAATAACATCTATGGCGGAACAGATGGCAATGTGCTGTACCATGCCAAAGCATTTCAGGATGCCGACAGCAGTTATATTTCTTTCGGACATGAAATTGTAAGCGGACAAAAACGCGCCATGTTGCGCAAGCGAAATAAGCTTTTCACCTATGTTTGGCAGAAATTTTTCAGGCACAGTGCTGCTGCAAACAACAAGCAAATGAAAGCGGATGATATTATTCGTGTTGACAGTAATTATGTAATGCTCATGCACTTTGAGGATAATGCACAGCAAAACAATATGTATATTTTAAAAACTAATTTGAATGGCGATTCTATTACATCGGTTCGTTTTCCCAATGAAAATATTCCATTTGGTATTCATTCACTTGGCAGCAATGGTTATGTAATTGCTGCATACAGTTTTATTAATGCAGCCAACATGAGCAACTATCTTGAATTGATAAAAACGGATACCGCTTTTAATATTATTACACGCAGGCAATACCGGTATAAAAACTTTAATGAAATTATGTATTCGTTTAAAATGTCGAGCGATAGTTGTTATTTGCTTGCTGCAAGTTCTGATAGTGTTATTGTAAGAAATATTCACGCGCTTAAAGTAAAGCCAGACTTATGTGTTGATGCTGTTCCTTCTTTTACATCTGGCTATACAACGTTGTATGGAAATACGCAGCCCTCTGTTTTAATAACCAATACATCCGATTACGGAATTATAGATTCTCTCGGCACCACCACAACAATTAATTTTGGTGATGGCAGTGCTACGGCTACATTACTATCAGATACCATATCGCATCCGTACTCAACGCAGGGAACATATATAGTTACTTTAACCATAACCAACTCCTGCGGCACATTTATCTATTCTCAACCTGTGGTTGTAACCTGCCCGGGGCTTACTAATTCATTTAGCTACACAGAAAATTTATTAACGGTAAATTTTTCTTATGGTTCAACAGTTCCGTCATACACTTGGAATTTTGGTGATGGCAATACATCAGCGTTGCAAAACCCTTCGCACACTTATGCGCTGCCTGGTACTTATTACGTTTGTCTTACCACAACCAATGCCTGCGGTACCATTTCTATTTGCGATTCGATTACTGTTGAATGTACAGTACCAGTAATCTCATTGCTTCCAAATTATTATGCGTGCAATGGAACAACTATTACTCTCGATGCAGGCACAAATGGCACTGGTTATTTATGGAGCAACGGGCAAACACTGCAGCAAATAAATGTTACCACGTCAAATACATACGCAGTAACAGTTACAAATGTTTGCGGAGCCGCTTCAACGGCATCAGCCAACGTAACATTTAGCGCCTTGCCGCAAATTGATATTGGATCGGATACTATCATTTGTCAGAATGATTTGATGCAGGTAACCAACCTTTCACCTTCAGGCACATACGATTACCAATGGTACATTAACAATCAATTACAAAGCACAGGTACAACGTTATATTTTTCGCAAAGTCTTTTGGGATTGTATGAGGTAACTGTAATTGCCGATAACAATGGCTGCCTTGATTCGGCAAAAAGAAATTTTACAGTGAGCCCAACACTGTTTTGTGATACTGCTTCATATTGCACTCCTGTGTATGCATCGGGTACAGTGCAGGGAGATTATATTAAACGTGTTGGTATTGGAGGTATTAATAATATTACCGGAGGAACCGGACAACCTTCATATTTTGATTATACCAACCTTACCACAACTTTAAATGCAGGACAAAGCGTAACACTTACCTTAGAATTTAATGAAGTTAACCCAATGTATTATCGTGTGTGGATTGATTATAACCAAAGCGGAACTTTTGAGCCCTCTGAAGTGCTTTCTCAAAATGCAGTTAACCCGGGAATAACAACTATAAGTACAAACATATCTGCAAATGCTTATGGCGGACCTACGCGTATGCGTGTGCGTTGCGCAAGTCATACCAACACAAACATAGACCCATGTGCAAGTTACAACTACGGGCAAACAGAAGATTACACCATCATTATACAAAACGGAACCGGGGCTCCCATTGTACGATTTACTGCCGACACTATGCACATTAATGTAAATGATGTGGTGAACTTTACCGATCTATCGTACAACAATCCAACACAATGGGAGTGGATTTTTGATGGCGCACAAACATCTTCTTCTTCCGTTCAAAACCCTGCTAACATTTTATATCCAACGGCAGGATGTTACCCTGTTACCTTAAAAGCAAGCAATGCAAACGGCATGGGCATACGCAGCGATACCTGTTACATTTGGGTTGACCCAACGCTTGGTTTATCCACTAATAATGCTGGCAACAACATAAGGATACAACCCAATCCGTTTACAGAAACACTTACAGTACAATACCAATTTAGCACAGATGCAATCATGCATTTTTATGATGTAATGGGAAGGAGGTTGACTTTTACAGAGCTTTCTGCTTCAGAAAATAAAAAAGTAATATCGCTTGGTAGTTTAGCTGAAGGTATTTACCAAATAAGTATTTATGCAAAAGATAAATTGCTGTTAACCCAAAAGGTGGTTAAGCTTAAATAATGGTTTCAAAAATTTAGCACAATACTTATTTTAGCAACATGCCGGTATTATTTACAAAAGCAGCTACACGTTTTAAGTTTGATAACGCTACAGGCATACGTAAATGGATTTTATCAGCTATTAAAAAAGAAGGTTATACAGCGGGCTACATTCAGTTTGTTTTTTGCAGTGATGATTACTTGCTTGAACTAAACCAACAATATTTGCATCATGATACGCTAACCGATATTATTACTTTTGATTACAGAGAGGGGAAAAAAATTTCGGGCGATATTTTTATAAGCATAGACCGCGTAAAAGAAAATGCCGGAAAATTTAATGTTCGATTTAAAGATGAATTGCACAGGGTAATGATACATGGCATTTTGCATTTATGCGGGTATAAAGACAAAGACAAAAAAAGTACACAGGTGATGAGGGAGAAAGAGGATTTTTATTTGGAAAGGCTTACTTGATAACTTTTGATAGGTTGAAAAAAAGTTTTTTGATTTTGAAATTACAGGCTTTTCAAGATTTTATTTGTAATGAATTAAAAAGATGCAGCCCCCAGCCCGAATTGCCGTTTTATTTGATGGTGATAATGCCAACCCTAAGTATGTACAAACAATAGTTGGTTTGGTATCAGGTTTTGGGCAGGTTGTGCTTAAAAAAGTTTATGCTGACTGGAGCAAGGTGTCTCCAAAAAAATGGATTAATCCTTCGCTTATTCATCACATAAAACCTGAGCAGGTATTTAATTTTAACTATCGGAAAAACGCTTCGGACTTTGCATTACTTGCCGATGCGCTAGAAATGACATTTAAAAAAGAAGTGGATACCATTTGTATTGTTTCGAGCGACAGCGATTTTATTGAGGTGATTATGCGTTTGCGCAAATACAATGTACAAACTATTGTAATCGGTAGCCCTGCTGCATCTATGTCGTTAGTTACTGTATGCGATGTTTTTATTGATGAGCGCACGTTGCCATCAGAAAAAGTTTCGGTGCGCATTAACAGTCAGCAGGAAAAAGAAGAAACCATACCAAAAGTTGGTCAGCAAAAAGTTAAACACAACAAGGGCAAAAAAAATAAAAAAACCGAGCTTAAGGTTATGGGAAAAATTGATCTTACTAAGTTTTTGAAAAAGAAAAAATATAAAATGTAGCGCTTTGCTTAATGGGCGTGGACGTTATTTTTTCTTTATTTCTACATTCCTCCCAAGTGTTTTAAATCTTTCACCGTTTTGCTGTACAACAGTTATCGTTATGTGCCCGGTTTTACTAAGATTAATATCGCGAACAATGCCTGATTTACCTTTGTGTGTGCCGGACGTTACCGTGCATTTATCGCCATCTTTTAATTTTCCTGAGTTGTCTTCCATAAAAATATTTCCTGATAAAAATTTAATATTTAAAAGCGGAAAAACATCATAGCAAACGTAAGCAATGTAATACCTACTGCGTTTAGAAGTAAGCCTGCTTTGAGCAATTGTTTGCTATGAAAAAGCCCGGTTGCATAAGTGATAGTGTTGGGTGCAGTAGCAATTACAAGCATAAAACCGAAAGAAGCAGCAAATGTAGCAGGCACCATTAATTTTATAGGATCTACGTTTATAGCAAGAGCAAGAGATGAAAGGATGGGCAACATTAAGGTAATAGTTGCAACATTCGATGCCAGTTCACTTAATAATGTAATAAGTAGGGCAAGAACACCTATAAGCACCCACAGCGGATAGGTTTTAAAGATTGCAAGTTGCCCAGCCAGAAAACTGCCGAGCCCTGATACTTCTATGCCTTCGGCAAGCGCAAAGCCTCCGCCAAATAAAAGAATGATATGAAAGGGGAGCTTCTTTACATCATTCCACTCAAGAATAAATTTTCCCTTTTCTTTTGCCGGAAAAACAAAAAAAGACAATGCAGCCACAATAGCAACAGTACTGTCTTTTATATATCCTTTACCAAACCAGTTTTCCCATCCGCCAATTGTTACAGCGCCCACATCAAAGCCTGCGCGAGTAAACCACAGCACTACCGTTGTTACAAAAACATACATTACCGTTTTTTGTTGGGCAGAGATTTTTCCGAGGGCCTGGTATTTTTTTCTAATAAAAGATTTATCGGACGGGGTACTATTAATGCCAAACATTTTTTTGAGTATGATAAAGCCCGAAAACAAAAGCAGCAAGGAAATAGGGATACCAAACATGCACCATCGCAAAAAGCTTATGGGCTCGCGCATAGGAAAATGTGTTTCCCAGTAGCCGATAAAAATCATGTTGGTAGGAGTGCCCACAATGGTTGACATACCGCCAATAGTAGCGCTGTAAGCAAGCGCAATTAAACAGGCTGCAGAAATATTTTGCTGTTGGTTAGTTGGGAAAAGTTCTTTTTGTTTTACAATAGCAGTAACTGCTGCCACGAGCATAAGCGTGGTTGCGGTGTTTGAAATCCACATGGATATAAGATATGCCGTTAGCATTATGCCTGCTAAAATGCTTGATGGTGAGTTGCCGGTAAGTAAAATAATTTTGTATGCAATGCGGTGGTGTAAATCCCATTTCTCCATTGCATAGGCAAGAAAAAAACCGCCAATGAAAAGAAAAATAGTTTGATCCATGTAGTGTGTAGCCACCTCTTCGGCTTTTAAGATGTGCATGAGCGGCATTAGCACAAAAGGCAAAAGAGATGTTACGCCAATTTCAACTGCTTCGGTAATCCACCAAACAGCCATCCATGTGGAGATAAAAGACATGCTGCACAATGCAGGTGCAAGAGAGTTATAATATGCCAGATAGTAAACAAGGGCTCCTGCTATAGGCCCTGCAATTATGGTTAATCGTTTGTGCACAGGTGGCGAATATAGTTTTTGAGAATAACAGTTCTTACACAAACAATGCGCTTTAACGGTGTAAAATCTTAGAGCTTTTTGTCTTTGATTCCCGTTAATGGAGAAAGGCGGGTTTTGCTTTTCGAATTCAAAATTTGAAGCACACAACTTTCGGACAGCACAGAAAGTTTCGGGGTTTGCACATTAACCACAATTGTGCAAACCCGTACATGTGGTTTAAGAGCAGAATGAATTATTATGCCTTCCTGACAAATTCTGATTTTAAAGCCATGGCTCCAAAGCCCTCAATTTTGCAATCAATATTATGATCGCCATCGGTAAGACGAATGTTCTTAACCTTTGTGCCGGCTTTTACGGCTTTTGAAGCTCCTTTTACCGGAAGGTCTTTTATAATTATAACGGTATCGCCATTGGTGAGAATGTTTCCGTTTGCATCTTTAACATGCGCTTCGGTTATTTCTTCTTTTTCGGGTTCGGGTGTTGCATCAGGATTCCATTCGTGAAAACACATGGGGCAAACGAGCATTCCATTATTGAGGTATGTATAATCTTCTTTGCAATTGGGACAGGGAGGAAATTGGGTCATTTAATTTTGAGATGTGATTGCAAAGATAGTAAGATGTGTTTAGTAAATGATTAGATGTGGAGATAAAAAAGGTTACACTACGGGCTTGCAACAGTAGCGCCCACGCTCTTTGTGCGGGGTATATTATACACGTTATTTCTTATATTAATTAGAATGAACAAACCGGCAGTGCTGCTGCCGGTTTGTTAACAATGACTAAGGTGTTTTTTTTAACGAACGATAACTTTTTCTTTTGGGGGCTGCGGATTGTGTGCGGGCATGTTTGTGAAGTCGGGTTGTATGGTGAAGTCGAAATCGAGGGTGCGGCCTTTTTGGAAAATGTAAGGACCAAAAGTTGCCGACTGAATGGTAATGATGTTATGCCAAAAAAGCGTAGCGTCTTCCATAGAAAAAGCGAAAGTCGATAGCTATCGGCTCTACAGGGACAAAAAAATTTTAATCATTGATTTATTAGGTTGGTTAAATTAGTAGCAAATGTTTTAGGTTGATAAATATTATAGGCAGGGTAATTTAATTGCCCTCATTTTTAAATTCAACAAAATACATATCTACCTCTCCTTTGTTTTTGGCATTTATTTTTCCGCGGTGCGTGCAGGTAAAATGATCCTTTACCATCGCATAAGTGCTGCCGCTTATGTTTACTTTACCCGCTTCGCCCGATGATTCCATTCTTGATGCAATGTTTACGGTATCGCCCCAAATATCGTATGCAAATTTTTTAACCCCAACTATACCGGCTACAACGGTGCCCGTATGTACACCTATGCGCAATTCAAAAATTTGCTTGTTTTGATTTTTTCGTTCATTTATATGCTGCTGCATGTATTGCTGTATTTCCAATGCTGCATTTACAACATCGGTTGCATGTGTTTTGCTGGTAACCGGCAATCCTCCGGCACACATATAACTGTCGCCAATGGTTTTTATTTTTTCAATATTGTATTTGGATATTATGTTATCAAACGCTTTAAAACAGGTATGTATTTCGGCAACCAGTTCGGCAGGCGATAGCTTTTCTGATATTTGTGTAAAGCCTTTAAAATCGGTAAACATTACCGTTACCTCTTCAAATTGTTTTGCATCGGCACTGCCTTTTGCTTTTAACTCCTCTGCCACCTCTTCCGGCAATATATTCAACAGTAATTCATCACTTAATTTTTTTCCGGCTCTTATTTTATTGCGTTGTCTGTACACAACTATCCCAAAAATAAGTGCACCCACCAATCCTGCTATTATCGAATTACGAATATTCCTTTGGCGTATATCTTTCTTTTCCTGTTCGGCCTTTGTTGCTGCTTCTTTCTTTTGAAAATCAAACTCCATGGAGGCCTGAATTATTTTCTCTTTATTATCCTCATTAAAAATAGTATCGCTTAAATCCTTGTACAATTTAAAATATTCCAAAGAAGCTTTGAAATTTTTTTCATGCTCTTCTAACTCCGAAAGGCTGTTATATGCTTCGGCCAGTTGGTCTATATTACCAAGGCGATTGTTGATAGCAACTGCGCTGTCTAAATTAATGCGTGCGTTTAGGAGTGCCTGTTTTTTGTTGCCATTGCAAAGGCTATCTAATATATGTGTATTTACATCGGTGGCCAATCTCATCCATGTGTTACCCATTACGGTATAGCAATTGCCTGTTACATTTTCATTATTGGTTTGCCCGGCAACTTCCATGGCTCTTTTTGAATAATTTAAAGCCTTTGCATAATCATTAAGCTCCAGATAAATTGTACCCGTTCCAATTAATGCATTGGGTAGCATGTCATGGTAATTAAACTTTTCTGAAATGTTTAATGCCTGCAAGCTATACTTCAGTGCATTAATATAATCTTCCCTGTCATAATAAATTATGCTGATGTTGCCCAGGTTGGCAACTTCAAAATTGCTATTGGGAAAAATTTTTCGGTTAATGGCTAATGCTTTAAGGTAATAAGACAAAGCAAGGTCGTTTTTTCCCTGGTAGTTGTAAACACCTCCTATATTGCTGTACGCTCCGGCCATTTTGTTACTGTCACTTACTTGTTCATAATAGGCAAGTGCTTTTAAATAATCTTCAGCAGCTTCAGGATAACGCGCAGTATATATAAAATTAGCGCCACGGTAATACCGTGCATTGGCTATGCCTTTTTCCCAACCTGTTTTTTGCGCCAACTCAAGTGCCTGCGTGCCATATTCTATTCCCTGCTCAGGGTTACGGGTGCTGTAATCAAATGATAGCTGCGACATAAGAAAAATCTTATGCGTATCGGTTGTTGCTTTTGTTAACTCAGTGGTTAATGAATCAATACGTGCCTGTCCGCGCAGGCGCTGTGCACCGGCAGGATTAATAAGTATAATGATAAGCGGGAGGAACAGGATTTTTTTTATTTCCATCTTTTTATTTTTTGTGATACAGAAAACTTATATACCGTACTATAAGCGATAGATCTAAGAATGGGTTGCCAAAATATAAATTAATGTATGTTGATTGTATTGTAAAAATGGCAGGTGCAGAATCACCAGATTGAATCAGCGTAAACTTATAAATTAGTTTACAATTTCTATTTGCTTTTGAACGGTATAACTGTCAGGTNNGTATAACTGTCAGGTTATATCAATAAAAAAAAACCGACAGGAATGCTGCCGGCTTGTTTTAAAAATGACAAAATGGGTTTTTAACGAACGATAACTTTTTCTGCTTCGGGTTGTGGGTTGTGTGCGGGCATGTTTGTGAAGTCGGGCTGGATGGTGAAGTCGAAATCGAGGATGCGGCCTTTTTGGAAAATGTAAGGACCAAAGGTTGCCGACTGAATGCCATTGCCACTAACAGTGATGGTACGCGAGCCAGGCTCGAAGGCTGAAATATCGGCAGCGCCCGTGTTGCCGGTAACTGCAGAAACAGCTTTATATGTGCGACCGTTTTTGATAAGCTCGTTAACGGTGATGGTGATTTGCGGACCGTATGTTTCGCCAATTTCGTTTTGTAGTTGCACGTGTGCACCTGTGTGATGTATGCCTTCGCGAACGAGCCTGCGATTGTTGAAGTAGGTTTGTACGAAGTGTTCATCAGCGATGCTGTGCACGGTGGTGTCGCACTGTGTGCGCAGGAAATCCATTGCACTTTTTACACCGGTTGCAATTTGTATTCCTACACTTTTGCGCTGCGCTACGCCTGCATGTGCGCTTTCCATTTCGTTATAATCATCTAATTGTTTTTGCCATTCGGTAAATGATGCCGGTGTGATATTGTATGCAGCCAAATCGGGTACAACGGGTTCTATAAGTGTTTGGAAGGAGAGAATTTTTTGCGCAAGTTTTTCGTAGCCCATATATTTGAGAGTGCTTACCGAAATTTTAAGCTCGGCAGCGGCAACGGTATTGCCAATGCTGATGAAGTAAGCGCGGGCGGCCTGTATGATTACATAAGATTTTTGTGCAAGCTCTATGCGTGACTGCCGCCTTGCTTCGGCAATGCCTTTGAGTATTTTAAAATACTCGGCAAAAAGATCCTGGATGGTTTCGGTTTGTGTTTTGAGTGATGTGGCCGCTTCTTTGAACGGAACCATGGTGGCAATGATAGCCGCGTTAATGGGGTTGAATACCCAAGCGAGTACGTCCTGCATCATGCGTACCTGCATTTGGAAGAATGAGAGATTTTTCATTTGCTTGTAGTTTAAAATTATTTGTAAGACAAAGATGTGGTGGTGTTTTAAGGTAAAACGTTTGTTTGGGGGTATGTGTATGCAGTTGTAAGGTTTTGGAAATAATGATGTTGGTTTTTAGGAAAAGACCCGTTAAATGGGGCCTTTTTAAAAAGGGTATGCCTTATAGTTGCAGGTGTTGGTAAGGTTTAGGGATGAGGTTGCAGAAAAGTGGTTTTTTGAAATGGTTTTTTTGATGAAAGGGCGGAAATATTACAGGAAAAGAGGATTGAGGGGTGGGTCAAGCAGAGGCGCAGGGAGCGCAGAGGGGTGTTGCATTATGTACAAGCATCCCTGACTACCATGCCTCTCTGGCGGGTAAACCGGCAGGCAGGATGGTCTCTGAAAACCGTACGGGGCACAGCCGCTTCATCTAGTGGGTACTCGTTTCATCACACATTCAATGCTTCAGACAAGCACCAGAGGGTGGTAACTTTCAGGATATATTATAATCCTAAGTAAGCGTTAAAAGTTATTTAGATTTGTGCTGAATAGACAAAAAAAATAATGAACAGACTTATTTTTATTCTGTGCATGGTGCCATGGTTTCCTGTCCAAGCGCAGCTTTTATCCTGGGCTAACCTGCAACCGGGAGTTGATCATGCGCATCAAACCTGCATGGCAGTTGATGCCAATAGCAATGTTTATATAACCGGATGGTTTCAAAACACTGTTGACTTTGATCCCGATACCGGATCGTTTACACTTACATCCGTTTCAAATTCAGAAGATATTTTTCTTGCAAAATATGATGCGAATGGAAAGTTTAAATGGGTTTTAGGTTTTGGCGGCACGTTTGATGAGCAAGGAATTTCTTTGGCTATTGATCACTCAGGTCATATATTAATGGCTGCTCTTTTTCGCAGCATCTGCGATTTTGATGCGGGTGGAAATGTTGCCAACGTAACAGGAAACGGTCAGAACGATTTTGCTATTGTAAAGTACGATAGTTCAGGAAATTTTACCTGGGTAAAATCATTTGGCAGTGTTACTAATGAATCCAAAATTCAAATTGATGTTGATGCATTAAACAATATTTACGCAGCAGGTGCTTTTTCAGGTACTATTGATTTTGACCCTTCGCCTGCTAATAGTTTTAATATTACATCAGCATTTGGTGACGATATTTTTATTTCGAAACTCGACAGCAATGGTAATTTTATTTGGGCAAAATCCATTGAAGGAAATTCATCAGCGGAAGAAGCCAATGCAATTGATGTTGACAGCTACGGTAATGTTTATTTTACCGGAAGAGCCGATGGCGGCACCGGTGTGGATTATGATCCGGGACCGGGAGTTTATAATCTTGCTTATTCGTTGTGGGATCCTTTTGTAGAGAAACTGGATTCAGCGGGAAATTTTTTATGGGTAAGGTCCTTTCTTGTTCCGGGCTTGCAAACAGGAATAGGGCAGGCATTGCATTGTGATGCATCAGGAAATGTTTTATCGGCAGGGCAGTTTTTTGGTTCCATTGATTTAAACCCCGATACATCAATTACAGATAACATTATTTCAGCAGGCAACTGGGATACCTATATTTCAAAACTCGACAATACCGGAAGTTTAATCTGGGGAAAATCAATTGGAGGGCCGGACGATGATTATGCAAATGCCTTAACCGCTGATGCAAAAAATAATATTTACCTGACAGGGCAGTTTTCCAACATCTGCGATTTTAATCCTGATACGAGTTTGTTTTATAATATTCAATCAAACGGATTTAACAGTCCTGATATGTATGATTTGAAATTAGACAGTGTAGGAAATTTTGTATGGGCTTTTAACATTGGCGGCATTTATACCGATGAAGGAAATTCAATAGCCGTTGATAAATCAAGTAATATTTTTATTAACGGAAGATTTGGGGGTACGGTTGATTTTGACCCGGATACTGCTTTGACATATAACCTGACCTCATCAAGCTATAATAATTTGTTTTTAATGAAATTGGGGCAATGCATTACACAAGCAACTGCCATTAATCAAACTGCCTGCGATAGTTTTGCTTTTAACGGAGTTACTTATTTTTCAAGTGGCACCTATCTGCACGTATTTAATGATATGAATGGCTGTGATAGTGTGGTTACATTAAACCTCACCATTACTGATATTGATACCACCCTTACACAAAACGGAATAGTGCTGCAATCTAATTTTCAGCAGGCCGGTACTTTGTACCAATGGATTGATTGTAATACCGGAACCATTATTCCTTCACAAACCAATATTTTGTTTGCGCCCATCATCTCCGGAAATTATGCAGTTGTCATATCGTATAACGGTTGCACCGATACCTCACAATGTATGTATGTTTCAGTTACAGGTATAGATGAAAATGTTAGCCATAAATTATTTTACATTATTTCAAATCCCACCACAGGCGCTTTTCAGATTCTATTTTCACATACATATAAAAACTGTGAGGTAGAGGTTTATGACAGTATGGGTAAATTGATTTTGTACAATACCCCGGCAACTGAAAATAATATTGATTTAAAATATATGCCTCATGGCCTGTATTTGATTAAAGTGACTGTTGACGGAAAAACTGAAGCGGTTAAAATCATCAAATAATGAGCGTTGTAAACTTTTAGATTTTACGCTAAACGCATTATTAAAAAAGGTTTAGTGCTGTGTGTTTTAGCTATCATATTGCTACCGAAGGCTTATTACAACCTGCTTCATTCTAATATTAAAATTTTTTGTCTGATTTTCCTTTTTTAATTCGCCTATCCAACTAAAATAATTTGTTATGAGAAATAATGAATCCTGTGAATTTTGATGAATACTTGGTTTCTACTCAGCAGATTTAAGATTAGATTTAATGAGTGATAAGTCATCTTTTTGGATTTCGTTGCCACAACTTGAGATAAACAAACCGGTTACAGATAAATAAAGAAGTGGTTTTTCATTTTCATAATTATAATTGGGTTAATACTTCGCTTTCATCAAAAAGATGCTTGAGTTGTTCAACCTTTTTTTCAATGCTGTTTTGTAAGAACATCATTATTAAGGATGGTTAAATATAATAGGTGGCATTTTATCTCGTTTCTGGTTCTATTGATGAGTTGCGAAAATTATCTACTTAGCTTTAAGAGGGTTTTGGATTGCATGTCCAATTAATAAATAGAGAAGGCAGGGATTATCGCCTACGAGTATTTTTTATTTGTGTTGGTTATAAAGTTGTGTAGGGCTTAACCTGTCAGGGGCCGCAACGCACTTTTGCCTTGCTGGCGACCTGACAGGTTTGATATAGGACAAAGAACATGCAAAAAAAATAAAGAATAGAGCTATTAGTTTTTTCATAAATGCTAATGTAAGGTAAAAGTAACAAAGTGGATTCTTATACTTTTTTTGAAAGTAATAGTATTTCGTAAATGCAAATAGTTGCGGTGCTAGGAGTCTGTTTCTGTTTTATATTTGAATTAAAAAGTGGTTGATTATAAGTTTAACACTTACCCCCTCACCAAATCCTGCTTGCCAGTGCTTTTTGAAATGTGGCTTGAGTGGTGTCTTTGTGGAAGAGTACATCCATTATTTGTTTGTTGTGAAGAACAGCTAATAAACCTGGTGGGGTGGTTACATCAAATTCCTAAAAGAAAATCTGCTTATTAAATTGATATTCTTTTGGAATCGCGAAAGTTTTATTGCACCTAAATCTTTTAGCGCTTCATCCTTTTTCATCGCTTTTGAAAGTTCGTTTAGATATGGGTCTATATCGCTGCCATTTGTTTTAGCCTGTTCAAGAAATATTTCAAAGGAGGAATCGTTATCAGCATCAATTATTTTTTTAAAAATTTTTGCGGCATTTGCATGGTAGCCTGTAATCATTGCCAACAAAATAATTGCTGCTTTGTAGTGTTCGTGCTCGTTATCATCTAAAAACTCAAACTGTGCATGGGTTCTTACAATACGGTAAATATTTATGTAGCGGTTAATGGTGCGGGGCGAGTCGCCAATCATAAATGAAATTGCTTGCATAAATTTTATTTCATCTTCAGATATGTTAAGCAACTCAGTATTGTCGGCAACAACAGTTTCTTCTTTAGGGAGTGTGTCTGTTGTTGTGGCTTGTACATCAGGTTTAGGAGTGGGTGGAACGGGCACGTTATTTATTGTTGAAGCGATTTGTGTTTTGCTATCAGGAACTTGTTGTGGTTTTTCTTCGTCAATGATGTTAGGCGTTGTAATGTTAGTTGCAGGTGTTTTTTTTATCAGCGGGCTAAGCTGTTCGTTAATTAAGTTGTCTTTGCCCTGGTCGGTAATAGGCTTTAGTACAAATGGTACCTGAAATATTTTTTCGAGATAATCGTAAGATGTGGCGGTGCTTACACCATCTGTGCCATTGGTTTTTGACAGAAACTCTTTGTATTTAATTTGTAAGGCATTGTGCATCCAGCGCGGATCAACGCCTACTATAACCACAAATAGCGGAAAGGCTAAGAGAAGGTGTATGGCTTCTAAAACACGTATGACAATATCCTGATTGCAACGGTCTAAATCGTCAATGTATAATACAATGCGATCTACTTTAAAATCTATATCAATTGTTTGGCGGTTAAGCTTTATTAATTCTTCGGGCGTGGCTTCGTATTGCATTTTGAGCAAAAAATCAAGTTCTTCAAAATCTTTTCTAATCCAGGAAATAATGCCAAGGCTGTTTGTGTAGCGCTGGTCGCTGACTCTTCCCTCAATAAACCGGTGCAGTTTTCTTCCGGAAATAATATCTAAAATTTCGTTTTCTAATTCTGTTTGTTTTTTTTCAAGCTCATGTAATGCTGCTTCTTGTTTGAGTTGTTCGTCTTTTTTTGCTGCCAGCAATGTATTTATTGCATCAAGGCTTTTACTTTTCTCTACTCTTTTTTCTTCCTCCAGCCTAAGGCAAGTTTCTTGCAGCGATTTAAGATTTTGGTAAGCAACGTTTACTCCTCTTTTAAACGGACCAAGAATAAGTGTTAGTTGACTTAGTGCCGCTAATGCAATACTTGACTTTGATGTTAGCCACCTGAGAATAGAAAACGGTTGCCCATCTTCGGCCTTTAAACAATAATAAGTAAGTGTAATGGTAAGGGCGGCTAAAAGCGCCAAAAACATTTTGCCATATTTAAACTTGTAGGCAATTTGTATGCTTTCTATAACCTGATCGGCAAAGGAACGCAGCTCATTTGCTTTAGCATTTATTTCGGTTACGTTTGTTATTAAGGCATCAGGGATAAGTTCCCTTATTTTACTTACGTTTTCTTTTACCTTGGCATCATTCCAAACAGCATTTAAAATGTCTTTTTCTGAAACTTCTTTAAGGTTTTGTGTTTGTTCTTGTATTGTTTGTTTTGCCTCGTTAAGCCATTGAGTAATTTTATTTTTTTCATCAGTAACTTTTTTCAACTCCACCTCTGCATCTTCTTTGGCTTCTTTAACCGAATTTAAGTTTTGGTACAGTTTTTCGAGTGGCTTTTGTTGAGTAGAGCCATGCTTTTTTAATTCTTCAAAAATTTTAGTAATAAGGCTTGCCCATAAATTAGAGTCGCTGTAGTGCCATGAGTTGAAGGAAACCTGCACCACTTGTTTGCAATAAACTTTTTCGTCTTTTTTCTGATTTTCCTCTATTTCTTTTTTTAGCTTATTCATAAAAAAGCTTTTGCCGCTACCCCAGTGACCAAATAAGCCAATAGCCAAAGGAGGTTTTACTTTTTTGTATGAAACAACAGATGCAAGCGCTTTAACATCGCTTTCAAATGAGAGTTGGTCTTTTATGTCGGCATCGGTGCTATCTGTAAGTATTTCGGAGAGGGATGATTTGTTGAAGTAGGGTCCGCGAGGGGCGGAGTTTGTTTCGGGTTTTTTGTTTTGCGTTGGCGGGGGTTGGGATTCGAGCCATGCTTCGGGTTCGGGGTTTGAAGCCCCCTGACCCCCGAAGGGGGAACCAGATTCAGAAGTTTCTGGTGATGAATATGTATTTGCGGTTAGGGGGTAGGTTAGGTCTGCATCCGGAACATCCGTTTCCGTCACAAATCTGGCGCAGTTGCGCTGAGCCCACAAAAAAAAGTCTTTGAACTCGGTTAATACATTTAAGTCAGATTTTTCTGAATAGGCTTTTTCAAGTGTGGTTATTATACTTAATAAGCTTGAGAGTTCGTCATGAATAGGCTGTATTTCTAAATAAGAGAGGTTGGCATTAGCTGAAATATTTTGGCAACGTTCTATTAATATACTAATTGAATTACCGAATGCTTCTTCCTCTTTAGTGTTGGCAAAAGCATACCATTTGTTGTGTTTTAGTGTAAGAGCATTTATTGCACTGAGGAAGCTTTGCGCAAATTTTTCTATTTTACTACTAATATTATTTACGTTTTTTCTGCTACGGTTTTCTAATGCAATTTGTGCAATTAGTTCGGCAGTACCGGTATCTAATCCTCCTGTAACTGGTAGTTTATATCTTTCTTGAAAATTACTAATGGCAAATGAAGTTTCGTTGCTCAAAACACCATCAATTTTTCCGTTAAAAAAACCGATGCTCTTTAAATTTTCCTGAGCGGTTTTGATAATAGATGGTTCGGGGTTGGGGGGTTGGGGTTTTGGGTTTGAGGTTGTAGAAGATTCTTGGGGGCGGGCATGGGTTTTTAGCTGCCTTTCAAGTATTGGAAGGGCATTGGTAGTTTTGTGGTAGTATTCTATTAAAAGCTCAATAAATTGCTGAACCCTATAACCATTTATCGTATCATCTTTTCTTTTTGAAAAAACAGCTACCATTTCCTCGGTGTACTTAATGAGTCTGCTGAGCTTTTCGGAAAGTTGTTTGGAATTTGTAAAAATTAATTGTGTGTTGTCGGAGTTATTAAGTGCCGATAATTTCTCGGCTGAAATAATGGCTTGTTTGTATGCAGGCTGCCATAGTTCTTCAAATTTTTCTTCGGGTGCATCATTAAAATTAATTGCGTGTTCCTTTTGAAAATCAGTAATGGTTTGTAAAAAAGATGCAGCCAAAATTGGCATATCATCAAAGGTTATTTGTTTTTCCATGGTTGACGTGGGATAATGCGTAAATGGAGGTAATTAGCAAATGCGGTTAATGTTGAAAGCGGGAAAATTTTTCTGGCATGAAAATGCATCATGAATTTTACAACGTGTGGGTTATGTGTAATATAATCAAGTAAGAAAATAATTGTGTTGGGAGGGATGAAAATAAGCCCTTTTTAACCCATTTTGGCAGGTGGTAACATATAGTTACACTTATGTTTTTTTGACAGTACGGCTAAAGTGGTTGGTAACCGTTGGTTTTAGCCGTTTTTGGTATTTTTTTCATTACCAAAAATTGAGTAAAAATACCTAACGATTTGCGGAAAGTACCTAACGGATAAATTGAGCATGGCAGCGCATGATTTAGGGCTTTTTTGTTATACAGATGTAAGGTTAGCTTTTATTTGTTGTGATGTTGTAACTGCATAGCTAACCGTAGTAAGATGATAAAGGATGATGATGTGGCTTGCAGTATGTGCATTATATTGGGTAACGCAGAAAGGTTGAAATAAAAAAAGGAGAAGCTTTTTTGCCACTCCTTTCGGGAAATGAAAAATTTTTTATTCTTTTAATTGAACCAGACAGCATATCCCTGTTTTCTTAAATCCCAGGCGAGTTTTTCTTCTTGTTTTAATGCCTCGGCTCTTGTCATTTTGTTTGTGTTGATATGGTTGTAAAGGTTAGGGCGAAGGTATGAGCCGTACTTCTGCACTATCCAGGCTGATATTTTATGTCCTTTGTTACTTACATATCCTGTTTTGTGTTGTTTGAATCTTTCTTCGGGAGTTTTGCTGGTCATGCCCACATAAAGGCACTCAAGCACCCCGTTGAACTGGGGGTTTGCATTGCGGAACTTCCAGTTTTGGGTAAAAACTTTTTTTGATAATTCAACTACATATACCTTATATGTAAATGGAGGCATTGTTAATTTTTAGTTTGTTTCTTAGCCAAAATACTTCTTTTTTTTGTTTTGGAATGCGTTTTTATGAGTGCTTAACCTTACAGGGGCGCTGGCACACATGCTTGGCGGGCGACCTGTCAGGTTATATCAGGTTATATCAAAAGGGGAACGAAGTGTTGTAACGGGATGCTTATGCGTAACTTTATGGGAAAGAAATATCCAACAAGGAACAAGAAATGTAAAATGTAAAAGTTGGGGGCGGTGTTGTAACGGGGTACTTATGCCTAGTATATTTTGTTGCATTTATGTGCAAGCATAGCGGCTGACCTGGCAGGTTTATTAAATTTTGCCATCTTCAGCGGGTAATTTCAACCGGTTACAATTTGTAACCGTTTCATTTCCCTCTTTCATTAGCCGATGTTTGAACACTTTCCAATAATTTCTTGCTCCCTGAAAATCTTTTTGGTCTGTAAGAACTGAAATGACATCAACTATTGATAAATACCATTTCTCCTTATCAGCATCCCAAAGGGTTCTTACTTTTTTATCTTCAAATATTTTTATTTCGTTTTCTTTTTTCATGCTTATGTTTTGAATTTATTATTGGCGATGTTCCAATACTCGTTTTGAATTGCCTACATGAAAGAAAAGTTGTTCGCCTGCTTTTATTATTCTACCAAAGTTGCCTGCACCAAATTCATTTGTTGCCCATACTTTTTTGTCGTCAGAGTTGAGAGCATCTGCAACTTTCAATTTTGCATCTTCCGTTTTGAATGCTTTGTCATTTCAGTTTCGTTTATTAACCGTGGAATCCATTCGTTTAAAAGTGTTGTATTTAGAAATTTAGCCATTTTTACAACTATTTAATAATACACTTAACCATTGCATGATGTTATTTAATGGCTTGCTTTACCAAGCTCATGGTATATTCTTTCTCTGCATTATTAGTTATTGAAATCTCATAATCTCCGCTTCCCCAATGCCCTACATTACTTACGTCTCTGCCCAGTTTTTTTGGATCATTTAATTTTCCTTTTTTTAGATTAATCCAGAGTTTGAGTTGCTTGTTGTAAATTGCAATGTCGCAGAATTTTTTGCCATTTTTTGTGAATGCCATTCTTAATTTACGTGGAGATACTTCAATGTCATCATCAAGTTGCACGATGGCTGATTTAATTTCAAAATATAATTCTCTTATTGATTCGTTTCCCTTTTCCAGGTGTTCTTCTTCTGTATAGGCTTTTATTTCACTTGCTACTGATTGAATGGCTTTGTCTTTTTTAGCCAATGGTTTAATACTTGGCGCAGAGGTTGTTTTTTTAATGTTGTTGAAAGAGATTAAATTATTTTCAAATCTTTTTATTTCCCATAACTCAATACCTAAGTCTTTAAAGTTTGTAGATAGAATTTGGTTTTCGGTAAAGCTTGTTGAAACAAAAACTACTCTTGTTTGAGACCAATCAACGTCATCTCTTTTTAAATTTCCTTTCAGCCGTTCGTTATATTCAATAACAAAATCGGCTTTGTTTTCGAGCATCAGGTTTAAGTAGGTAACGCCCTGATCAATTACGCTCTTATTTTTATCGCGTTTATATTCAATTATGATGAATGCGTTTGATTGCTTATCAAATGCAAGAGTATCAATTCTCCTGTTTTTAATGGTTAGTTCTGATTTAACCAATTGAAGGCTCATCAATAGAAAAATATTTTCTTCAACGATTTTTTGAATCTCCTTTTCGAGTTTGAAGGAGTTTTCGTTAACCCTAGTCAGCTTTTCTTTATTTAGTTGATAAAGTATCATTCTCTAAAATTTTTTATTTACCGGTTACTTTGGCGTGTAACTATATAATTTCCATTTCTCTTTTTGTCTTACTTGCCCTGACCTGTAATACCACAGGGTTGAAACCTCGTTAGGAAGCATTACCTTTTTTCCATAATTAACAACAATAATTTTCTTGTCAGGAACATTTAATTTAAAAATTTCACTTGAGTTATATGGCGGTGAGCAATAATAAATCAAAAGTTTTTCCGCATAATTTATTTCATCTTTCCATTCTGCATCTTCGATGTTGTCTTTTTCACTTCCAAATCTGCCAAGGTAAATTCTAACATCATCATATTCTTTTTGGAGCCACTCGCTATGCTGGTTAAATCTTTGAGAAAATAATTGTTCTTCTGTTTTACCAATATATAATAAGGTGTTTGTGCCATACAGTTGATGCGTGCCATAAATTTGATACAAACCATAGTCATGCTTGATAGAGTTTTCGTTGGATTTGCGAACTTCTTCGAGGCTAAATGGTCCTTCCCAGTTTATTTCTATGAGGTTGCAGTTGATTGGTTCCATTTAAAGTATTTTTATTGTTTTTCCACTTTATGCAAGACGTATTTAATGTGCCATTTAAGTCTTTCAAATGAACCGTTATCAAGCGCACGCTGGCCAGACAGCATGCTGCTAAAAAAGACTGGTACATTTTCCCACTTATGGGTTCCAATACTTTCGTCAAATTCAAATTTTAGTTTTACGCTTAATCTGCTGGTCTTCTTAAATTTTTGAATTTCTCCTTTGAGAATTTCTCCTGCCAATGCATTGGCAATAACTACCACCTTAGGCTTAGCTTGATTAATTAAGTTGCGAGTAATTTCTAATAGCGCGCTTAAATATTCAACACCATTTTCGGTATTATAGATTTTATAAAAATCTTTTTGTTGTGTCTTTCTGTAATGAAACAAATCAATATGCGACCACGGATGGTTACAGTAATCAGCAATTTGCTGCATTCTGTCAAAATAATTCCATTTGGTTTTTGCAATGTTTAAGTCATACGCTTCGAATTCTTTTTCATTTTTTAGATTTTTTTCGTTGCTAGGGTTAATGCCAATAAAAAGAATAGCATCCTGTTCAACATACTTAGGATAGTAGAGAGGGAAATTAAAACTTGAAAAACGGGAGTCTTCTTTAATTGATTTTAACGGAGATTCAAAAAAGACAGAAACATCTAATGACATAAAATGTAAGTAATGTTATTGGTTGCGTATAGTCACCTTATTCGGTTCTATAAATTCAAATAAATGATGGTATTGACCGTCACTCAATTTTGTTCTTAATTTAATCTGGCTTGGTTGCACACGTGAACCATCCTTTTTCTGATAAAGATTTCTGCTGTTTATTTCATCAGCAATTTGTTGCGTGGTTGCTGTTCTGTTTTTTTTGGTTGATAGGACTGCAACAATGGCTTCGTGAAGTTTTAGCATTTCTATCTACTTATTTAGCTTATACATTTATAGGTAACGTTTACATTACCCCCAACACCTCCGGTTTCTTTACCGACATATTCTTTGCCTAACTCCTTTATTTGTAAAGTAGTTTTTAATATTCTCTCATCATGTTTTCCTACTTTGGTGAAACTTAACTTCCTTTCCTTTTCGTTGCATTTAAAGTGATTTAAATCAAACTCATGCCGGTCATACTCAAAAATTTTAACCCCCTCTTTAATCTCCATCTTATCCACTCTTCCTTTAAATCCCTTTCCATTGTCGTACTCAATTTGCCAAGTACCAGAAAACACTTTTTTTATCTCATTAAATTGAAGTTCTTCAGTCAATATTTTCAGGAAATCATCAATCTTAGTATCAAGCCGAGAATGATTAAATTTATCTTGAGTAAAATTTGTTTCATGGTCACTGATTAATTGTAGAATATCTTTTTTCTTATTTAATTGTATTTGCTGGTCGGTGCTATGAATAAAGCCAACATCATAGCTTTCAGGCTCAATAATAAGGGGTATTACAGTGGCATTTAATACCCATGCAGCACCCATTTCGTTAAGACATACTTCACTTGCTTTATAATTATGTGAAATAAATTGCAATACCATTTTTGCACTAATTAATTCACGCTTTATTCGGTCTCTAAAATCTTCCCCTGAAATAGGCTTAGAANNCCTTAGAGCTGTGGCTAATAAAAATTTTACCTGGTGAAGCGCCAGCATCTTGGATGTATGTTTCACTAATAATTTTCATTTGATTTGTATGAATGGGTTCTTGAAACTGAGCTGTAACTTCATTCCCCATTTCAGATAACAATTTCATTTCATATCCTTCCTTTTCTGGAAATAGAATTCTTCTTTTTTCCCCTTCGATTCCCAAAGTAGTTTTATTAATAATTGACATTTTTGAATTATCAAATATTTTAAACTTGTTCCAGTAATGCAAATCCATTTTTGTTCCCTCACAATTAAAGGTTCCTTCGTTATTAGCAATTGCCTCACAAATACCTCTAGCAGTGCTTTTATTTACCCCAAATTCTAAATAACTATTATGATTCGTTTTTATAAAAACATTATACAGCATCCTCTACCCCCTTTCTCTTTTTTCTTTTAAAATCTCCTCCTTTTTTCAAGGAGAAATTTATGCCTTTGGCGGACGAGGTGGTTTTTTCTTTTTTAATTCTCTCAAGTAACACACTTGCCGGTTCATCCTCCTCTCGCTGCTCCACCAACTCCCCTTTAAATGCTTTTGCCAGCAATGCCTGCGGCAGCTTATCAAATTGCGCTTTGGCTTTGGTGTAGCGCGTTTCTATTTTATCTGCAAACGCAAACAGCGATTCTACCCTGCGGACGATTTCGTGTTGTTCTTTTATTGATGGAATTGGAAAATCAAAATCACGACATTGAGATAAAGAAATATTGCTTTGTCCAACAGTTCCTCTTAATTCATTTTCTATTTCTTTAATCTGTTTTCCATCACACAAAACATAATACAGAAATTTAGGCGAAAGAATTTTCTTTGGACGAAATACAACTATTGCCTGATTCATATTCCATTCAGGAAAATCATTTGGTATCATGGCAATTTTTCCGAGAGGTGGTCCAACAATATTTATGATGACATCGTTTGGATAAATTCTACATCTCTTCAATTCCTTTTCGTGAACTGCTCTTGTTATGTATTGGGGTTTATAGAAGAAATCAATTTGCTGATTCACGATATTATAAACTTTCAAATAAGGAATTTCTTCTTCTTCAAAAAACGGTTTGCCTTTCGGAGTTGAACCACTTGCTACAGTTTCACATGCTTCTGTTGCCTTTAAAATTTGCCATTCTTCCTTAATTTTATTCTTCTCCCTCCACTCCTCCGTAAGCTTTCCACTTACAGCAGCAGCAAGCACACTTTGCCGAAAGCGTTTTAAGATGAGTGGTATTTTTTCCAAACGCTTTTTGCTGCGCTCTGTTTTTTCCATTAACTCATCCAGCTTGGCTACTATGCGGTGCTGTTCGGGAAGAGGAGCGAGAGGAATATTTGTTCCTTCTGCAAAGCCTGTATTAATTCCACCTTGCGCAGCACCCTTGAAATGTTCAAGTATTCTTTTCTTTCCTTCCTGACTCCACAAAAACCAAAACAAAAATTTAGAATTGATTTTGTCTGTAGGTCTGCAAATGAAAACATGTTCATTCACGAAAGCTTTTTCATGAGGAAAGTTTCCATTTACAAAAGATGTTTTTCCGGTTGTCGCACCATCTTTTACAATCAGAATATCATTTAATTTTATTTCTCCCTTATTCATTTGCATCGCAAATTCAAAAGGAACAAATTTGATATTCTCAAAATTAAAACCACCATCATCATTTAAGTGTTCTCCTCCAACGCTGGGAATACCTGTGGTAATACCGCGTACTCCACCTTTTGGTCGAGAACCACTTTGAAGTGATTCAAGAACTTCAATCAATGAAACTTCAAACCAACTTTCCGGCAAACTATTCTCCATTGCTTTCCATCAATAAAATTATTTTATCAATCACTGTCTGAACCATGATTTACTTGATTAAAGGATTACTTGATTTTACTAATTTGTTGTTGTGAACTCTTTTGAATTCTAAACTCTTCGCACCGAAGTTTATGAGTAATCCAATTTCCATTTTATATGCTTCAACATAATTCATTGCCTGTGCTAAGTGAACATCTTCTAATTTTGTAATTGCTTTTAATTCAACCATGATTTTTTCTTCAACAAAAAAATCTACTCTGCGTGTTCCTATTTGTTCATTTCTATAATAAACCGGCATTTCCATTTCTCTTTTAAAAGTTAAATTTTCAAATGGCATTTCCAATTCCATTGCTCTTTGATAAATCACTTCCTGAAATCCGTTTCCAAGAGTTGAATGAACTTTCATTGCCGCAGCAATAATTTTTTTTGTTAAATCTTCATAGAGCATGTCTGAACCTTGATTTTCCTGATTAAAGGATTACTTGATTTTTATTTTTCGTTTTTATTTGTCACTGTATTTCTTAATCATGTTAATCTAAAAATCCTTCTAATCATGGTTCAGACATTTTTCAATCACAGTTCAGACTTTTTTATTCTTTTTCCATCAGCGAGATTATCTCGCGCAAGTCATCCACTACTGCTTCTAATTCAGTTATTGCTTCGGTGGCGAGTTCCTGCGGTTCGGGCAGGTTGTCGCTGTCTTCCAAACTTTCGTCCTTGAGCCAGGTAATATCTAATTTATAATCGCGCTGCTTTATCCATTCCAAATCAAATTTGCGGAAGCGCCCTTCTTCGCCCAAATCTTTTCGCTTGCTGTTTCCGTTTGCATCAGCGCCATAGCATTTTTCAAACTCTTCAAAATGTTTTGCAGCGAGCGGGCGGTCTTTTTTGGTAATGCCTTCCACGTTGCTGCGCGCATCAAAAATCCAAACGTGTTCGGTGGGCAATCCTTTCTGGAAAAAAATAACATTGGCTTTTACGCCCTGCGCATACGGTGTAAACGTACCGCGCGGCAAACGCAACACGGTGTGCAGGTTACAATCCTGCATCAGTATTTCAAACACTTCGCCTGCTTTGTCTTCAAACAGCACATTGTCGGGCAGCACCACGGCTGCACGCCCGCCTTTTTTAAGTGCACTCATTACATGCTGCAAAAAATTCAACTGCTTGTTGCTGGTGCTTATGGTAAAATCTTCGCGCTCGGGCGCCTGGTTGGCTCCCTTGGTTCCAAACGGAGGATTGGTGAGAATGACATCGTATTTTTTTCCGTCAAAGGGTTCGTAAATGGTGTCGCCAATTTTTATTTCGGTGGTTACTCCGTGCAAAAACAAATTCATCATGGCAAGTCGCGCAGGCCGCGGCACAAGGTCCTGCCCGTAATAGGTTCTTTTTTTTATGCGTGGTATCATCTCGCGCTGTATTTCTGCACCGCCTTTGGTTTGCTGCATGAGCCATTCGTAAGCGGCAATGAGAAAACCACCGGTGCCGCAGGAAGGGTCGCACACAGTAAATTCAGCATTGGTGCGCGGGTCGGGTTTCATGAGGCGCACCATGGTGCGTATCAAAGGGCGCGGAGTAAAATATTGACCTGCTCCTTTTTTTCCTTCGCTGGCACTGCGCTCGAGCAATCCTTCAAACGCTTCTCCTTTTACATCCACATCCATGCTGCTCCAATCCTCTTCGTCAATCATGTTGATGAGGCGCTTGAGGTTTACAGGATTGGTGATGCGCGGCATGGCCTGTGTAAATATTTTTCCGAGTATGCCCGGAGATTCGCGCAGCCTGCGCAGCACTTCGGTGTAATGGTCGGTGAGATCGGTGCCGGATAAATTTTTCAGCGAGTTCCAGTCGTACTTCTTCGGCACATCCACTTCGCGCTCATCAGCCATTTTTAAAAACAGCAGGTAGGTGAGCTGCTCGATGTAGTCGCCATAATCCACCCCATCGTGGCGGAGGGTGTGGCAGAAGCCCCAGAGTTTATTTACTATATCACTCATGTTGGTTGTTTATATTAAACCCCTTCGGGGTTTTGTGCTTGTTACATTTTTTCCTTCCACAGGTTGCACCTGTGGTTAATCATATTAAACCCCTTCGGGGTTGCCGGGCTAAATCCCGAAGGGATTTAATTTGAGTAACACCGGATGAAATCCGGTGGAGTAACACCGATGAAATCCGGGGAAACAAAACTATAGCCGGCTCTCCAACCCTGAAAGGGTTGAACCCTTCAAAGCAAATATTTTTCCTCAAACTCAATCTCATGCTCTTTTAATAAATCAATATACTCTTCACGAAATGTTTTTATCCTGTGATGTTCTTCCTGGTTTTTTATATAGTTAATCAAAGTGTCTTTTCTGTCAATGGAATAAGTGAAAGCACCATATCCATCCTGCCATCCGTTAAACAAAGGAAAAATATTTTTTTGTTTTATCAGGGATGTGCTTGATAGTTTTATGTCCTTTACTAAAGCAGCGAGTGAAACGGAAGGATGAATGTGTGTAAGAATATGAAGATGGTCTTCCACTCTGTTTATCCGGTAAACATGACAATTTTTATTTGTGAGAAGCCCGAAGATGTACTTAAAAAGTTCAGTGCGTCCTTCGGCTACCATGGTTCGCTCACGGTTTTTTGTGCTAAAGACGATTTGATAGAGTATTTGAGTGTAGGTGCTCATCTGTTTATTCAACCCCTTTGGGGTTGTGTTGTGATTTTATCTTCTTTTTTCCACAGATTGCATCTGCGGTTCAAATTTAATCCCTTCGGGATTAGGCTGCGAGTGCTTCATTTATTCTCTGAACTACATCACTGACTTTTTCGCTGAACAGTAACTCAAATCTTTTTCTTCCCCCTTTGTTTTCAAAAACAGGAGCATTATCAAAATCTTCCGCTTCGAGNNAAATCATCCGCTTCGAGCGAAAGATTTTCGTGCAGGTAATTTCGTATGTATTCAATCCATTTCTGCTGTTCCTGTGTAAACACCCTGTTTCCAAAAACTTTTTGAATTGCTCTATCAACACGTTCATATATTTCGAGCAAAGGTTCTGTTTCTTTTGCTGCATGGCGGATCATGGAAATAATATCCACCATTGCTTTATTGTAAACGATGTTGTGCGCCTTGCGCAAATCATTTTCTTTAAATTTATTTTGCTGTATAAACTGGTGGAGCTGCTTAAGCACTTCTGCATTGTAATTCTTAGGGCGCTCCAGTAAAATTTTTATGGCTTCAATCTTTGTTTTGTTTTCTTTTACAAATGTTTCAAAAGCTGCAAGGTATTCATCAGGTTTCAGTGTTTTATCTCCTGCCTTAAATAATGCTTCAGATGAAACAACATCTACCACACCTTCGGCAACATAAAAATGGGTGGTGGCGCGTTTATAATTCACCAACAGTTCCTGAAAATTTTTATTGTTGAGTAAACGCATGGTGTTGGTAAAGTCATTTTCAATATTATCCGCCAATTCATCTGCAAACCTTCCCATATCTCCATCAGGAATAAAAGCAGCAAAATCATTTCTCGCTTCAGCGCTCATGGTGCGTTCAATCCTTCGCAACCGTTTTCTCAATGCCTTTACATTGTACTCGCGTTCCTCGTTATTATAAATCCTGCGGATAATTTCAGAGATGGAAACAGCTTCCTGTGTACGGAAGCTCATATCGAAGTTGGAAACGTTTTTAAAATATTCGATGAGTGTTCCATTGAAGCAATCGAAAATGGTGAAGCTTTCTTTATTGAGGTCGCTGCAGAGCCGCGTTCCACGACCCAGCATTTGTTCCCATAAAATCCGGGATTTAACAGGTCGGAGAAATACTATAAACTCCAGCGCGGGTATATCCACTCCCGTACTCAGCATATCTACACTCACTACAATCTTTGGTTCGGGGCGGTTTCTGAACCTCCTGATTTTTTCCAATGGGCGGTCCACATTCTGATTACCTGTAATTTTCATTACAAAGTCATCGCCCCGGTTAAAAACTTCTTTGCAGATATTCACTACTGATTCAGCATGTGAAATATGCGCAATGTCGTTCACACAAAAGAAAAGTGATTTAGGAAACCTTCCGAAATCTCTTTCAAACTGCAAGGCATGTTTTGCAAATTCCTGAACAATTTTGCGGTTGCTGTCGGGTGCCGTAATATCTCTTTCCACCTGTGAAGAATCGAATTGGCGTTCATCTTCCAAACCTTCAATTCGCAATTGCCCAGTCAGCGTGTCAATCTTTCCCACCTGTTCGCCTTCCTCTAAAAACACACCGTTAATGCGCACATCCGATTTTATATTAACGGCATTGTAGTCAACAAGGTAACCATCGCTTATGCCTTGCTCAACAGTATATCTGAAAACAGGATTTCCAAAATAGGCAACGGTATGCGCAGCCGGTGTTGCAGTTAAACCAATCTTAACGGCATCAAAATAATCGAGCACTTTACGCCATGTATTTGAATCGTGGGAAGTATAACCGCGATGGCATTCATCAGCAATAATCACATCAAATGCATGAATGGGAATATCTAATTTATCGGCATCATCTTCAGCATCTACATCATTTGATTCTGAATTGAAAACGGCTTCCTTTCCTAATAAATTAATTGCCATCCTTTGAATGGTAGAAACATACACGAATGTTTTTGTTGCATCAGGTTTTGTTAAATATTCATTGGGTAAAACGGAACCGTCAAATCTTTCTCCTTCTTCAAAATCTTCTTTCCTGAAACGCTGGCTATATACTTCATACTCCTGGTTAAATTTATTCCCCTGCGGAGTTTCGTAAGCAGCAAAGGCAGTAGTGGCTTGAGCCGCCAGTGCTTTACGGTCAACAAGAAATAAAATCCTTTTGCCGTAATTTGATTTCAGCAAACGGTAAACGGAATCCACTGTAGTATAAGTTTTACCCGTGCCTGTTGCCATGGCAACCATAAATTTTCTTTTTCCTTCTGAAATATTTTTTTCAATTGCATCAATGGCATCCTTCTGGTAAGGGCGCAAACGCGGATTTTTATTTTCATTTCGTAAAAACCAGTTGTATGCATTCTCATCATTTCGTGCATACAATTCTTTTAATGCCTGTGGAGTATGGAAATCAGCAATTGCACGATTCAGGTTTTGTTCACTACGAACATCGAGATAAAAAACCAGTTCTCCATTGGTTGAATACAGGAATGGAACCATAAAACCATTCCAGCTCCCAATGGAATGCACCACACCTTTTGCATATCGCTTTGCTTGCTCCATGGCATTCTGCGCCCCTACAGAGAGTTTTTTGGCTTCGATTATTCCTAATAGCTTTCCTTCTACAAAAAGGGCATAATCAGCCGGCCCATTTTCTGTAGGGTACTCTCCAACGGCATGATTTGAAAAAGTTTCTGTGTTTAGCCCCAAGCGATACGGCAAAATCTGCCAACCAAGATTGACAAGCTTTTTGTCAATTCTTGATTTGCGGGTTTTGGCTTCGCTTTCGTGTTTCATTTTTAAAGTTTGGAAAAATAAGAAATGTATTAAAAGACGTTCCGCGGATGTCCAATAAATGTCTGTCTGAATAATAACTTATGTTTAAAGTGGCCTTGCTGTATTGGCACTTCTTTTCAACTTTTTGGGTAGGTCCGGGCATGTTATCTTCCTTGATTCACGCAGTAATTAATGCAATATCAAAAAAACTGCGTTTAGATTAGCGAATGCAATGAATGATTAGTCAATACCAAAACTACATCATAAAATGCCCAAAGAGGTTACTCATCGTTGCAAACAGAATAGTAAATGCTAAAAACGGAATAGTAAATGCTGAAAACAGAATAGTAAATGCTGAAAACGGAATAGTAAGCGCTGAAAACGGAATAGTAAATGCTAAATACAAAATAGTAAATGCTGCAAACGGAATAGTAAGCGCTGAAAACAGAATAGTAAATGCTGAAAACGGAATAGTAAGCGCTGCAAACAAAATAGTAAATGCTGCAAACGGAATAGTAAATGCTGCAAAAAGGGGGTAAAATCTATTTTGAAGAATGCGAAAAATGTAAAGGAAAAATGCTTTATTTTTGTGAGCCCAAGTTTTAACAAAATAAATATAATAAATTGATTGTCAGGTATTTTGATTGTGAAAAACGTGTTTAAAATATTTGATAAGTTGGGTTAGGTTTCACGTGGAACAGGGGATTTAAGGAAGGACACACCCCCTACCCCCTCTCGCTTGCTCACTGGGCAACACACAGAGGGGAAAGGGAAGGAAAGGTTGGGATTGAAGAACACACATCTGTCCCCTCTCGCTTGCACACAGGGCAGCGCACAGAGGGGAAAGGGGAGGAAAGGGAAATGAAAGGTTGGGGGTTGAAGGATACACACCTGCCCCCTCCTCGCTTGCTCACAGGGTAGCGCACAGAGGGGAAAGGGTAGGAAGAAAGGGAAAAGGGGGAGAAAAGGGGAATAAAAACAAATAAGAGAAAATGATTACACAGGAATATGATGTGATAGTGGTAGGTGCCGGCCATGCAGGATGCGAGGCAGCGGCAGCGGCAGCTAATATGGGCAGCCGTGTGCTGTTGATTACTATGAACATGCAAACGATTGCGCAGATGAGCTGCAACCCTGCCATGGGTGGCATTGCCAAAGGGCAGATAGTGCGTGAGGTGGATGCGTTGGGAGGTTATTCGGGGATTGTTTCGGACCGTTCGGCTATACAGTTCAGGATGCTGAACAGGAGTAAAGGACCTGCCATGTGGAGCCCGCGCACACAAAATGACCGTATGCGTTTTGCAGAGGAATGGCGCATAATGCTGGAGCAAACGCCTAACGTGGATTTTTGGCAGGATATGGTATCAAGCTTAAAAGTAGAAAGTATTAAGTACCAGGTACCTAAACAGGGGCAGGTATCAAGAGAAGGGGAAATGCAATACAAGGTAACGGGTGTGGTAACGGGAATGGGTATTGAATTTAAAGCTAAAAGCGTAGTTTTAACGAACGGCACTTTTTTAAACGGGCTTATACATATTGGAGAAAAGCGTTTTGGCGGAGGAAGGACGGGAGAGAAAGCCGCTACAGGATTGACGGAGCAATTGACGGGTTTGGGGTTTGTGAGCGGGCGCATGAAAACGGGTACGCCTCCACGATTGGACGGGCGTTCGCTGGATTACAGTAAGATGGAGGAGCAGTTTGGGGATGAGCAGCCGGGGAAGTTTTCTTATACCTCCACTCCTACCCTTTCTAAACAAAAGAGTTGTTTTATAACGTACACCAACCCGGAGGTGCATGATATACTGAAGACGGGTTTTGAGAAATCGCCCATGTTTACGGGGAGGATACAGGGTTTGGGGCCACGGTACTGCCCTTCGATAGAGGATAAGATAAACCGTTTTGCGGAACGGGAGCGCCACCAGTTGTTTGTAGAACCCGAAGGATGGAATACGGTGGAGATTTACCTGAATGGTTTTTCGAGCAGTTTGCCGGAAGATGTGCAGTTGGCAGCGCTGAAGCTGATACCAGGGCTGGAAAATGTAAAAATGTTCAGGCCCGGGTATGCTATAGAGTATGATTATTTTCCGCCTATGCAGTTGAATCTTTCTCTGGAAACAAAGATTGTGGAAGGATTATTTTTTGCAGGGCAGATAAACGGTACCACCGGTTATGAGGAGGCCGCCTGCCAGGGGCTGATGGCGGGGATAAACGCTCACCAGAAAATAAATGATAAAGAGCCGCTGATATTAAAGCGCAGCGATGCTTATATAGGCGTATTGATAGACGACCTGATAACGAAGGGAACGGATGAGCCTTATCGTATGTTTACGAGCAGGGCTGAGTTCAGGACGCTGCTGCGGCAGGATAATGCTGATATACGATTGACGGAAACAGGGTATAAAATAGGGCTTGCCAAACAGGATAGAATGGATGCGGTAAAAGCAAAGGTGGAAGCCACAGAAAAAATGCTTGCTTATTTAAAAGAGACTTCGGTATTGCCAGAAGAGATAAACGGCTACCTGGAAAAGGTGGAGTCGGCACCTATATCTCAAAAAATAAAGCTGCATAATATTTTGCTGCGCCCGCAGGTGGGCCTGGGTGGAATGAAAGATGCCGTGACGGGGTTGCGCGAATTTTTAACGGAAATAAATAATGCAGATGCGGAAGAGCAAGCGGAAATAGTAGCTAAGTATGAAAGCTATATTGATAAGGAATATGAACATGCCGAGAAGGTAAATAAGCTGGAGGATATGATGATATGGGAAGATATGGATTATGGGCGTATAAAATCTTTATCAAACGAAGCACAACAGAAACTGCAAAAGGTAAGACCAAGAACGCTTGGGCAGGCATCGAGGATAAGTGGGGTGAGCCCGGCAGATATTAGTGTGCTGATGGTGTATTTGGGAAGGTGAGGGATGAAAGAATAGAAAGTATTAAGTATAAAGTACCAGAAAAAATAAGGCTCCGGAAGTAAAATTTCGGGGCTTTTTTGTTTTTAAGCGTTTTAACCGCAGAGAGTGGAAGATTTGCGCAGAGTAAAGAAGGGCGCACCGCCTGCCCCCTCTCGTTTAAACACATGCTTTCGCACAGAGGGGAGTTGCGGCTTAGGTTTTACCCTCGAGGTTGGGGGGATTAACTTTGACATTCTCTCCTAAATCCTATAAGCCCGTTTCACGTGGAACGGCATTTGGAACTTTGGGTTATTAGTTGCTTTTTTGCGGGATGGAAGTGGTTAAGAATTGCCCTGTTTGTGGTGGTGCGGATTACTCGCAATATATTGATTGTAAGGATTTTACATCGTCTAAAAAGACCTTTACGATTGTGGGTTGTAGCGCCTGCGGGTTTCTTTTTACCAACCCCAGACCGGATGAAAATGAGATAGGAGAATACTATAAAGGAGAAGACTATGTTTCCCATTCGGGCACCACTAAGGGGTTGATTAACAGCTTATACCACTGGGTAAGGGGTTTTACTTTAAATAGTAAATCTTCTATGATAAGGGGCTTGCATCCTACTGCAACCACACTTTTGGATTATGGAGCGGGAACGGGCGATTTTTTAGATACCATGCGTAAGAGTGGTTTTGAGGTTGCCGGACTTGAGCCTTCGCCAGAAGCAAGGGATGCGGCAATAAAGAATCATGCAATAGAACTTAGACCAATAACTGATTTGTCTTCACTTGCCAATGAATCTTTTGATGTGATTACACTCTGGCATGTGATGGAGCATATACAACAACTTGATAAAACTATTGATGAGTTGAAGCGTGTATTGAAGCCCGGTGGTGTAATGATTATTGCTGTGCCTAATGCTGAAAGTTATGATGCGCAATATTTTAAGGAGTACTGGGCTGCTTATGATGTGCCGCGACACCTGTATCATTTTAAAATAAAAAGTATGACGCAGTTATTAGGCAACCACCAGTTACAAGTGGAAAAGGTGCTGCCTATGTGGTTTGATTCGTTTTATGTGTCCCTTTTAAGTATTAAGTACAAAGCATTAAGTACAAAGAATGCATCTCCGGGCATTTGGGGTATGCTGGTGGCGTTGGTAGTAGGTGCGCTTAGTAATTTGATGGGGGTGTTTAATAAGAAGAATTTTTCGAGTTTGATTTATGTGGTGAAAGCTTAAGGGTTTGGGGGAGGCTACGGTTTTCTTTCAATGAGTTGGGGGTACTTTTCTTCGAAGTTTTTTGAAAGCTTTATTTGATTGCCTTTGAGCATTTGGTTGGATATGAAGGTGCGAATGTCATAAAATTTAATATGGCTGTGGTAGCTTCCTAAGCCTACTCCATATTTGAATTGAATAAAGGCCTCGTGTTCGGTATGGCTTTTTTGTACGAGCAGATGGGAAAGGAATTGCGGATTGTCGTTTAGAAAGGCAATCATAATCTCTTTGGGCATTACCAGACCTATATCAGAACGTTGGTTGTAACGTGTAAAAAAATGGCTGTGAAAAAGGTCGGTTTCCTGCTTATCGGGCAGGTACATAACTGCGCAATAGCCGTTGCGTGTTGTGAATTGAGACATTGTACCTATTTGCCCGTTGTTGCTTTTAGGATTGCGAATTTCTATGCTATATAACCACTGGTTTTTGTTTACGGGTGAGCGGTAGTCGTAGTACTTCTTAAATACCGACATATTGGTTTTTCGCTTCAGTTTGCAGATGGTTTTTACCTGCATCTGAAATTTGTTTTTAACGACATCCATATCAGAAATAATTTCTTTTCTGATTTCTTCAAACGACATACTTTCTACAAACATGGCATTGAGGTTTTTATATTGTTATGATGTTTTGTACGAATTGCTTACAAAAAAAGTTGTAAGATTTTGGGGGAGATTATGGTATGGTTTAACGCAAAGGCGCAGTGAAAAACAGGTGGTTAGCCCTTGAGGGTTTAGTGATTTTAAAAGCGGATTGCATGTAAAGTATAAGCCCGTGAGGTTGAGCAAGAGGCTGAGGGAAAAGCATGGTTATGATATTGATATGGTGCCGCTGCCTGACAGAGGCGGTTGGGTGGCGTTTAGGAAGGGGTAGGGGTTTGGGGGGGTTGAGGGTTTGGGTGCGGCAATAAAACATTTGGTTACTTTTACGTTCGGTTAAAAAGCTAATTGTGATGAAAAAAGCAGCTGTTTTTCTGGCTATTGTTTGTTTTCATTTTTTTTCAAAATACTGCCTCGGACAAAATTGGTTACCGGTAGGTAGTGGATTACCCGGTGCGGTATTAACCATAAACAAATGGAACAATAACATTTTTGCCTCCGGTGATATTCCATCATTTAATAACACTGCCCTGTTTAATGGAACGGGTTGGAATGCAATGTCGGGAGGAACAGGCAGTCCGCCAATTTGTAGTGAAGCTTTTAACAACACCATTGTTATAGCTGGCGGCTTTTCTGTTAATGGTCTTCAAAATATTGAAACCAATAATATAACGATATGGAACAACACGCATTGGGATACAATTGGCAGCGGCACATTTGAAATGGATTTTATTAGAAAGCTTTGTGTTTATAACAATGAGTTATATGGAGGTGGTCATGCTATAAGTATTAAAGTGGGAAACAATTGGGTGGGCAGAGATTGCTTTAAATTAACAGGAACAAGTTGGGATACACTTCCAAATTTTAGCCCCTTAGGACTAAATGATTTGGATGTTTTTCAAAACAAGCTGTACATAACATCAGCAAGCGAGCAACCATTTTGCAGTAATTCATACATGTATCAATATGATGGGTTTTCGGTTATTCCATTATGTGATTCTGTTCTTGACTTTTTTCCGCATCAAGCGGCTATTCATCAAAACTCGCTTTATGTTGCGGGATTAAAAACAGATACATTAAACAATCAATCTTTATTCAGGTTGGTTCGGTTTGACGGTATTGTGTGGCATCAGGTGGGCACATGGCTTTCAATTGGAACTGCCGGTGTATTTGATATGATATCGTTTAACAACGAACTATTTATAGGAGGAGATTTAAGGATTGTTATTGCTGCTGATACATGCTACAATCTTGCAAAATATTCATTAGGTAATTTAATGGTTGCAAACGAAATGTCTGTAACCAATCCACTTAGCGAAAGTTTTGTTCATTGTTTTTTTAACGATACAGTTGAAAATGATTTATACGCTGGTGGTTACTTTAATATGGCGGGAGGAGTTTCTGCCTCAAACATTGCAGTGTGGGACTTGCCAACAAGCATTAATAATGCTATATCTGAAAAAGATATTATTTCAATCTCTCCAAATCCCGCCTCCTCAACCCTCAACATCTCCCTAACCAACTACACCAAACCCATCAATGCAACACTAACAGATATTGCAGGGCGCACAATTAATCAGTTTAAAATAACATCAGCCAATCATACGCTTAACGTAAGCCATATACGAAAAGGTATTTATTTTTTAAGGGTTGGTGGTGTGGTGAGGAAGGTGGTGGTGGAGTAGGTGGGGGGAGTATATCAATGGTCTTTTCTCACGCAGAGGCGCAGAGACCGCAGAGTTTGAAAAATCAAAAAACTCTGGGGGCTCTGTGCCTTTGCGTGAAATCTTAAAAACAGGCTCTTTGCCGTAGCTCTAATTAATTACTCTACTATCAGCTTTTCTCTTGCAATTACTTTTTCGCCAGCAACCACCTCCATAGTATATGCACCCCTGCTTAGGTTGCCGCGTTTTATTACCGATGGCGCGCTTAGCTTATTAAATGCCTGCGTGCGCACCAACCTTCCGGCAACGTCATATATATTGGTAATAATTTGTGCCTGGTTAATGTTTTTATTTAAGGTAATTTGTGTTTGGCTGTTAAACGGGTTAGGATACACCTGCACAACGCCTTGCTCCGGTTCTTCTATACCAAAACCAATAGGCACCAATTTAAAATCGAGCGTGGTTAAAACTCCGTTTTGCAGCTGCACGCCTGCAACTGTTTTGGTGTAATAACCCGCTTGTGAACAACGCACTGTATAAGTGCCGGAATCAGCAGTGCCGGTTTTATATTTGCCAAGCAAATTGCTCGTTTCGGTTTTAGATGTTAAAAGAATTTCTATAGTGCTTCCGTTAATAGGAAGGTTGGTAAGGCTATCGGTAATGTTACCTTCTAAATAACAGCCGCGCACATAAGTAGGATAAAATATATACAGTGTATTGTTATACATGTCTGATGCAATAATATTTCCGTTGGGTAAATATGGGTCGGCATCCCAGCATAAAAACGAACCAGTAGGGTAATTTGCTGTTTCAATTAAATTATCGGGGTGGGTAGCATCCACAATAGTTAACTGGCTGCCATAGCTTGGGCAAATCAAATAATCATTAAGCACACGCACGTTGTGCACCTCATTGTTAGGAAACGAATCGGTAAAATACTCATCAAGCAGTTGAATATTATTAGGATTGCTTACATCGTACGATGCCAGAGGCTCGCCACCAATTTCATCGGTAGTAAAAAATACCTGTTTATTATCGCTCAACCAGCCATTGTGGTTAAATGCCCCGGGCGTAATTTGAGTATTGATAAACGTAGGGTTACTTTTGTTGGTAATATCTACTATGCTAAACTTGCCTGCAAGAATTTCGCTTGTCCACATAGTGTCGTTGTACACATAACTATCGTGACAATAAAAACTACTATACATGCCCACGTATGTTGGGTTCCAGGGGTCAATATTCAAATCGCAAATTACAACGCCACCATTTGCAATGTTGCTGCCGTTAATATACAGGTAACCATCGGTAGCCTGCACAGTGTGTGCTGTTATTAATTGTCCAGCAATGGCGCCATCGCCATTATAATATTTATAAGCACAAGTGCCGGGCAAAGAACTTAGGTCAACAATCAACACGCCTTGTTCGCCCACGGGTCCTGTGCCTTCAGTGGTTGCATAGGCATAATGGCTGTATACCTTTACCTCGCGCCAAATACTGCTCACCCCGGGTATTGATTGCAAAACAACGGGTGCTGCAGGGTTTTGTATATCAACAATTGCCAACGCATTGCTTACGCCTACTAATGCATAGTTGTGTCCGGTGTTATCAACATAGCGCCAACAACCGGCAAGCGATTGTCCCGGAAAAGATACCGAACCAAGCAACGTTAAGTTTTTTTGCGCCTGGGTTGCAATCGCACATGTAATAATTAATAGTGTAAGTAGAAATCTTTTCATAAAAGATGATTTAAATGTTTAAGACAAACTTAATAAAAATTGGAGAGAGTCAACCCTTCAATTCTTAAAAAGCCCTAAAGGTTTTTACACAGCGCTTGCACATCTCCTTGCCATGCGCTTAATTAGCCATCAATAAATATTAACCAACCATTAAATTTCTGAAAACATGCGTAAACTACTTTATGCTACCTGCCTTTGGTTTTTAGTAACAATTTCTTGTGCTCGTGCCAACTCGCCATTTCTTGCAAAACAAAAAAATAAGGCATTTGCCAATTTAGGGTTGGGGGTGGGGTTAGATTATGGTGGCTTTGGTGTAAAGCTAAATTTGAATCCGACTAAAAACTTAGGATTTTTTATTGGTGGCGGTTATGCTATTGTCAAGCCCGGTTTTAATGCAGGAGTTACTTTGCGAATTTTGCCCGATAAACAATTTTGCCCCTTTGTTAGTGGCATGTATGGTTATAATGCTGCCGTAAAAATTAAAGGTGCAGCTAAATACAACAAACTTTATTATGGCCCTTCGTTTAGTATTGGTGGTGAGTTGTGGAGTAAATCGCGCACTGGTTTTTGGAACTTTGAATTGATTTTACCCGTGCGCTCTCAGGAATTTAATGATGATTGGGATGCGCTAAAAAACGACCCCGGTATTAAAATTGAACAAGATATTTTACCTGTTGCTTTTACAATTGGCTACCAGTTTAAATTATAATGTATTAAACCTTTTAGGTTTAGCGCCAATTACGCTTTACTCCTGCGCGCCTTTATCATTTCCCAAACAATGGGCAATACCGAAACCAAAATAATTACAATAATTATTTTAGAAAAGTTTCCTTGCACAAAAGGTAAATCGCCAAACAAATAACCAAGGTAGGTAAACACTATTACCCAAATTAATGCGCCTATTACATTAAAGCTGATAAAGCGAGAATAGTTCATGGTACCAATGCCGGCTACAAAAGGGGCAAACGTGCGCACTATTGGAACAAAGCGCGCATAAATAATTGTTTTGCCACCGTGCTTATGATAAAACGCCTGTGTTTTTTCTAAGTATTCCTTCTTAATAAATTTTACTTTTCCGCTAAATGCTTTTGGTCCTATGTACTTTCCTACGTGATAGTTAACCGTATCGCCAAGTATAGCCGCAATAATTAAAAGCACAACTATCAGGTGGACATTTAACCCCATGGCTGGATTGGCAGCTAATGCTCCTGCGGCAAATAACAACGAGTCTCCCGGCAAAAAAGGTGTTACCACCAATCCTGTTTCACAAAATATAATCAGGAAAAGTATAACGTACGTTAATGTACCATACTGCGAAATGATGTCGGCAAGGTGTTTATCAATGTGTAGTATAAAATCAATTAGCGCTTGTATGTATTCCATATAATTTTTTCGAAGCGCGAATGTATGGATTTAGTTGGGAGTTTGTGATTAAGAGCTCAGGGTAGTTTTTAAAAAAATACTTCTTACATTTACTCAATGAAATTTGTTCACAAAACAGTTTTAACCCTTGTAGTATTTCTAACATTTATAGTCCTTCAAACATTTTCACAACCCTTACAAAAGCAATGGGATAGAGTATATGGAGGCTTGTCGTTTGAATACCTTTCGACATTTATAAAATTAAGCGATGGGAATTATTTGCTTGCCGGCTATTCCCTATCAAATATTGGAGGAGATAAAACACAAAATTCATTAGGGCTTTTTGATTACTGGATTGTAAAAATTGATACTGCCGGAACTATTATTTGGGATAAAACAATTGGCGGAAGTGCAGACGATAACCTTATAAAAGCAATTGAAACTACTGATGGTGGTTTTTTGCTTGGAGGCATAAGTAACAGCGATCCTGGTTTTGATAAAACAGATTCTGCCCGTGCGTTCAGTTATGATTACTGGATAGTAAAGACTGATGGTTCAGGCAATGTGCAGTGGGATAAAACTTTTGGGACAGAATTTGACGATTCATTTATTGACTTAACAGAATACAACGGCAGCTACATACTTGGTGGTTATACAGGGGCTGGAATTTCTTTTGATAAAACAGAGCCTTCGCGTGGCAATGCCGATTACTGGATTATAAAAACAGATTTACAGGGAAATAAATTATGGGATAAAACTTTGGGCGGAACTTCTTACGACAGGTTAGTAGCCATTACACCTGCGGGTGACGGTAATATTTTAATTGGTGGTTACAGCCAAAGCTCGCTTGGCGCAGATAAATCTCAAACCACGCGTGGCATGTTAGATTACTGGACTGTAAAAATTAACAGCGCAGGAAATAAACTTTGGGATAAAACTTTTGGCAGCAACCGCGATGAATATTTGTTTCAGCTTGTAAACCACAACAACTGCTATTATTGGTTTGGCGTAAGCAACAGTGATGTTATGTTTGATAAAACCATTCCGTACCGCGGTGGTTCCGTTAATGTTGATTACTGGATTTTGCAAACCGACACCAATGGAAATAAAATTAACGAAACTGTATTTGGTGGATTTTTAGATGACAATGATATTACGAGTGTGCAGATTACGCAGGATAATGGCTGGTTAATTGGTGGCACATCATACAGCTACCCCAGTGGTGATAAAACCGAAGCTAACCTTGGCACAGAAAATATGTGGGCAATTAAAACCGATAGTATGTTTAATAAGCAGTGGGATAAAACTATTTTAACCGATATGCACGAAGAACAAAACCTGGCAATTGAACAGGAGGATGGTGTTTATCTTTTTGCCAACACCAGTCTTGCTAATACTGTTGGAGATAAAACAGCAGTAAACTGGGGACAAAATGATTATTGGTTGAGTAAGTGGAATGTGATGGTGGGGTTACATAATTTTATTAGCGAAAACGGTTTTGAAATTTTTTATGATAACCACTCGCAGCAATTAATTGTAAATAATAAAAAAAGGCTTAACTACCGACTTTCGGTGTATGATATATCAGGCAGAAAAATTTTAAATCATACTGATTATAAACCTCAATCATTAATTAACCTTAAACAAAACACAGGAGTTTATTTAATTAATGTGCAAACGGATAAAATGGTGTTTACTAAAAAGATAGTGGTGGGGTAATTCTAAGGTAACTTATGAAAGAGTTTAATCCTCCAATTGAATCCAGACCTGATGATGAACTCATTTTAATTTCCTTAAGTAACCCGGGTGATTGGGAAAATGAAGCCGTTGAAAAAGCCAGAAACGAGTTACGTAAAAGAAATTTATCCGAAGAAGAACAAGTTCAACGAAAAAAAGAACTTGAACTAAATGAACTAAAGGAATTTAATATTTCTATTGAGAGGTTTGATAATGATGAGTCTAAAGGAATTTTAGACCTTATAAATTCAAGAAAAACAAATGACATTGGGTTTCTTTTCTACTTACTGAATTTTATTTTTCCAATTCCAAGTATTTTTTACAACTGGAGTTTAAAACGAGAGGGGTTAATTACAATTTACAAAAAGCGAAATATTTCATTAGCCTTTGGTTTTATATTTTGGTTTTTATTAATTCGGCAGGAGTTAAAAAATTGGGATAAAGAAGAAGAAAAAAGAATACAAGAAATAGAAGCGGTTGATATTTCAAAATGGGAGCAAAACAGATTACCCGAAGACTCCATTAAATAATCTGTGAATCTGTGGCAATAAAAAAATTAACAATCAATCTTCGCCACCCTGTTCTGATGCCTTCCGCCTTCAAAAGCTGTTGCAAAAAAAGTATCAATCATTTCCTGCGCTAATTCTTTTGCCACAAAGCGTGCAGGAATGCATATAATATTTGCATTGTTATGTTGGCGTGCAAGCTGACTTATTTCTTTTTCCCAGCAAATAGCCGCACGCACTCCTTTATGTTTATTGGCAGCAATAGCAACTCCATTGGCGCTTCCGCAAAATAAAATTCCAAAATCTGCTTGGTTGTTTTCAATTACTTCAGCCACTGCATGAGCAAAGTCAGGATAATCAACACTGTCTTTACTAAAGGTTCCTTTATCAGTTACCATATAGTTATTCATCTGCAGGTATTCACGTATATATTCTTTATACTCATATCCGGCATGGTCGGCACCTACTACAATTTTTTTCATTTTTTAACGTCTGAAGGGTTATCAACACTAATTAACAATTGTATTTCCAGAAAAATTTATGTCCTCAAAATTAATCATTTACAAAACCAATTAATCAACATAAAAATGGTTAACAAAAAGTTTAGCCGTTCATAACCTGTGGTTTCTTTTTGTGGTTATCAACATTTGCATATTCTCTTAATCCAATTTATTGATCAAACAAGCGACTTTATTCCTAATTTTGATAAACCTTTGCACGATACTATTCACAAAAAGTAACAACTCATTACCATAAATAAATACACAAAGCATGTTATACACATCTTGTTAATAAACACAAATACTATTAAAAACTAAACACTTACAAATTAATATCTGTTTATATCCTGTTAAGCAACTGTAGTAACTCAATGTATCAAGCGTTTAACAATAAAGTAATACAGATTACCAACAGACATAATATAACAACATATTTTATTTAAATAAATAATTATATATTATATATATTGTAATGAAAAGTTCAGGCGTTGATAACAAAACCGAATTGCTATTAG
>CXWJ01000762.1_pt1 | contig 56805 bp, 56 predicted proteins | sample 590841 | NCBI WGS metagenome assembly CXWJ01 (sample SAMEA3498367, study PRJEB10139) | wastewater metagenome | biome: wastewater treatment plant; material: activated sludge | place: Austria | collected 2015-01-21 | reverse complement strand
GGACACCGCCAGCCTATGGCACCGACTCAGGACCCCGACTCCAAAGTCCAATCATATGCCAAGCCCAAAGCAAGGGGCGACGCTAGACCCAGAGGCCACCGATCTACCCAAAAACTCACCGAAGCAGACCTAATCATCGTCAAGGCAAAGAAAGGCCGCTGGACCCATTACACGCGCAGGGATAACGGCAAGCATGTGTGCGGCGCCAGGCTGCGCGGGCCCTCGGCCGGATATCGGTGCACCGCGGCCCCAGTCGCTGCCAATGGTCGGTGTCGAATGCATGGCGGCCCCAACCAAGGCAGGCCGCCCACGCTCTCGGGCGAGCGACTCTATGCCGACCACCTCGGCGCCTACCGCGAGCGCTTCGTCGACCTCCTCCAGCGGCCGGACTTCCTGCGGACCGACCCCCAGGCCGCGCTCGTCGACGTAGAGATCGAGCGGCTACTGGCGGAGGCAGAGGCCGGCGTCGGCCCGGCGTGGCGCGCGGAGCTATCCTGGAGCGTCGGCGACCTCTCGACCGAGATCGCGGCCGGGCCCAATGAGGGGCAATCAGCGGCAGCCTGGATCAAATCGCTCCTAGACCTAGCGCGCAAGGTAGAGGATCTCGTGAATCTCGGTCACAAGTCAGATGCGGACCGCACTCGAGCGCTAGAGCTCGCGGAGACGCGCGCCAAGATAGCCATCGCGGAACGAAAACAAGTAACACTAGAGGCGGACCTCGTGCCCTCCGCGGTCGTGGTCGCAAGTTATGGGCGCATCGCCGAAATCCTTTTCCGCACCCTCGACGGATCTACCGCACACCGAGTCGTCTCCGAAATCTCTCGCTCTATTCTGGGAGCGGGCGGCAGCTCGATCCTACGCGAGGCTGGAGGCACGCAAGCCACTCCAAGCTCGGATCTGGCCCGAGTATCGCGATAATCCATCGGGCTTTATCGTCGATGTCCTAGGGGGGCTCCCCTGGAGTGCTCAGCGGCGCGTAGCGAAAACGATCGCGGAGAACCCGCTCGTTGCCGTCGCCGCTTGCAACGGTCCGGGCAAGACCTGGCTGCTCGCGCGCCTCGTCCTATGGTGGATCTACACGCGCGAGAACGCCGTTTGCCTCACCACGGCGAATACATGGATCCAGGTCGCAAACCAGCTTTGGCGCGAGCTCAGGAGCGCCCACGCGACGAGCAGGCAGCCGCTCGGCGGGGAGGTACTCAACACACAGCTCAACCTCGGCCCGAAGCACTACGCGACGGGGATTAGCTCCAACCACCCCGAGCAAGTCGCGGGCTTCCACGGCACCGCCGGCCTCGATTGGCGGCGGCTACTCGCGGACGATAACCCCGACGGATTCGAGGTCTCCGAGGACCTCCTCGCCGAGGTCGAGGCGGTCAAGCAGGAGGGAGGCGCGGTGCTCGTGCTCGTGGATGAGGCGTCTCTCCTGGAAGAGGAGCTCTATCGGGCCTTCCTCACCCTGCTAACCAACCCCGGCTCTAGGATCGTGCTCTCGGGCAACCCGACGCGGACTCAGGGGCCATTCTTCGACGTATTCCACCCACCGCCGGGCGTGGCCGAGTGGCCGTGGGTCACCGATCGGATCAGGGCGACCGAGGCGCCGGCCTCAATCATCCGCCCGGAGTGGATCGAGATGCAGCGCAAGCTCGCGGGCCCAAACCCCGAGCGCAACCCCTACTACGCCGTCTCGGTTCTCGCCGAGTTCCCCACGAGCTCGGACGCTCAGCTTTTCAGCTTGACCCTCTTGGAGGCCGCATCGGTGGGCGCAAGCGAGGGGGCGCCGCGCGGGAAGTTTATGGGCGTCGACATAGCGCGCCACGGCGGCGACAAGTGCGTCGCAGTGCTCATCGTCGACGGGCGCGTGCGCGCGGTCGCGGCGTGGCACGTAGAGGCGCACCACGGGAATAACCTCGTCCTAACGGCGAACCGCATCAAGGCGCTAATCGAGGGCTGGGACGTGAAGCCCGAGAACTGCTCGCTCGATTGCACCGGGGGATGGGGATGGGGCCCGCACGACCTCCTCCACGAGCAGCGAGTCCCCGTCTCGGCCGTGGACTTCGGCGCCGGCCCCCTCGGCGATTGGAGGTGGATCCTGGGGGAGTCCCCCAGGCTCGCAACCCGCCGGCAGGAGCTCCACTGGATCGCTCTCCGCGTGCTCCAAGAGCGCTACCTCTCGATCCCCCACCCGCGCGAGTCGCCGGCATACCTACCCCTGTGGAGTGACCTAACCTCAATCCAGTACGACTTCCGGCGCAGGGAGGACCTTTGGGTAGAGTCGAAAGACGAGTACCGTAAGCGTATGGGCCGGAGCCCGGACTATTCGGACGCTCTTCTTTGCGCGCTCGCAAGGGGCGAGGGTCAAAGGGTACGCTTTGCCGTGGTCTAAGCCAGCGAATGCGAAACCTCGTCGAACTCTATCGCGGCACCCAACTCGGGAAGCTCATCGGCGACTTTTTCGCGCCGACCTTCGCCGCGTCTCTAGGCCAGCCCTACTCGCGCGCTGAGATTACCGACATCGAGCGCCAAGAGCCTTGGGTCTGGGCCTCAATCGACCTCGGGCTCGTCGTAACGCAAATGGCCGGGCAAAGAATCTGGGCGGGCGATCCAGCGAAGCCGAGCACGAAAGAAGCCGAGCGAGGCCCGCTACATGAGATACTCGAACGGCCCAACGCGGTCGCGGACTCGACGAGCCTTATCGCGTGGGATTGGCTGAACCTCATCCTCTCGGGCGAATCGTATTGGTTCCTCAGCGGGCCAGACGGCCAGCCAGTCCAGCCGGTCGGAGTAGGCGCGCAAGCGCGCATCGAGATACCAACCTCAATCTGGCCCGTCAGCGGAAACGTCGTCGGCGTCGAGTACGACAAGACCACGGGGCTACCGAGCTTCTACACAGCGCCGGGCAACGGGGGTCAGCGCGTGCGATACCCTGCGGGCGCAGTTCATTCGATCTTCCATCGACCGGACCCGAACCGACCACACCGCGGAATCGGGCCGCTCGCCTCAGCACTCGGGCCCGCGGCTCAAAACTACATCGCGAGGCGATACACCGACCGGCTCCTGCGCAACGACGGCCGCGTCGCCGGCATCTTGATTGTCGGCGGCTTCCCGTCGAACGACAAGCTCCGCGAGATGCGGGACGACCTCGACGAGACATGGAACAACCCAGAAAACGCCGGCAAGTGGCGGCTCGCCTCTGGGGATAACACCAAGGTTCACAGCGAGCCCACGACCCCGCGGGATATGGAATTCCAGGGTCTCATAGCCGAGAACAAGGCAGACCTCGCGGCGATCCTCCAAACTCCGAGCGCGCTACTCGGGGCCGACACGACCAACTTCGCGACGTTCGCCGGCCACTTCCGCCGGTACGTCGAACTGCGAATCGTGCCCTGGCTGGAGACCCGCGCGCGAACGATAAACGAGCGTTTCATTCCGCGGCTACGCGAGCCTCGCGTGGCGAGCCTGCGCGTCTCCTACGACATCGAGCGCATGCGGCAAATAACCGCGGACCCGCGCGAGCAGGGCGAGGCCGCGCGCGCGTTTACCTCGGTCGGCATGCCGATCTCCGAGGCGCTCCGCACCGCGGGAATCCGCACTGAAAAGATCGAAGGCGGCGACGTCCCGATGGTCAACGCCTCGCAGATTCCGCTGCTCGACGCGCAAGCTCGCGGACGGGCTCTCGCTGTGCAGGCTCAGGCCGAGGCCGCGAGCGCACTCAAGGCGCTAGGCGTCGACCCCGACGAGGCACTCGCCTACTGCGGGCTAGACCTCCAGGTGTCAGAAGAACAGGAAGCGGAGAACGCCGAGGCCGCAGCAGAGGCGGCCGAGGAGATCGCGACAGATAAGCCTGCAAAAGGCAACGACAAAAAAGCCGGCGCGGAACCGAAAGGGCTGCCTTTGCCAGGGGAAGCCCGTGGGAATCGAACCTCGTCAGCCGACGCCGCGCCGGCCCCTATCCTCCGCTACACGCAAACAGTCGACGACCGCGCGACCACCCACGAGGAGAAGCGCGCTCGACGCGCACAAAAGCGCAAGCTCAATTCAGCGCTCCGCGGGATCTACTGGCGAATGCGCCAAGAGCAGCTCCGCGCGCTCGAACGCTTCGCCGCTAGTGGTGAGCGCCCCGAGCGCAGTTTCTCGGTCGAACCGCCGGCCGCCTACATGCCGCGAAGCTCGGCCGAGGACTTACTCACAGCCCATCGCGAGAACACGGTCGAGCAATGGGTGGAGCGGTTCCCACGTATCCACGCGCGGCTCGGCGGCGAGCGCGCGCTGTCCCTTGCGCTTTCGATCGTGCGGGGATGGTCTGAGCAGGAGATCGAGAGCCTCGTGGTCGCAGGCTCGGCGAAGTGGAGGGAGGCGATCAGCGAAGCGCTCTATCCCTCCTACGTGAGCGCCTACTCAGACAGCGCGGCGCGGACCCGCGTCAACGTCGGGCTATCATCGCGCGTGATCCCCGAGGAGGTGCTCACAGCGCTACGTGACAAGGCGATAAGGGTCGCAGAGGGAATTCAGAGCACAGCATCCGAGGCGGTGCGCGCTGCGCTCATCCGCGCGCTCGCAGCAGGGCAGGGGGCCATCGGCGGCCGCGAGGGATTGCAGGCCGCAGTCAAGGCCGCGCTAGAGGAGATCAAGGCTGGCACGACCGGCGCATTCGCCACACTCAGCGCTCGCGCGCTCACAATCGCGCGGACCGAAGTCAACGGCGCGAGCGCGCAGGCAAACTACAAAGAGCTCCTCGACTCCTACCGCAAGGGCCTCATCCGCGCCGTGCGGTGGCTCACATCGGGGCGCGGGCCAGCACCAGACGGGACGGTGCGCGACTCACACTTCGACATGGAAGGTCAGGAGGTCGTGCCCGGCACCTACTTCGTGAGCGGGCGCGGCAACAATGCGCTCCACCCATACGGCTTTGGGATCGCCAGCGAGGACATTTCTTGCGAATGTAGGCTCCAGGGCGTGCTCGCGGACGGCGACACAGATAACACCGTGCGTGCCGGCACGTCGGACGACTCACCTGTGCTCGAAGCCAAAGAGATTGAGGCCATCGTCCGCGCCCACGAGGATCAGATCGTGCGCCACAAAGACCACGAGCGCGCGGTCGTGGTCGACTCAAAGGGCCGCGTCGTAGTGAGCAAGATCGGCAAGGGCGCAGAGGTCCGCTTCACCGCAGCGGAGCAAGCGCGGCTCGCGGGCACGGTATTCACGCACAACCACCCGCGGGGCTGGCAGTATCCGGCCGCAAACCCGATGAGGGCGCTAGGTACAAGTCTGTCAATCAATGACGTGCTCTTCGCGGCGAAGAACAAAGTGGCGGAGGTCCGCGCAGTCTCGCCGTCCTGGATTCACTCGCTCAAGCCTGGCGTCGGCAAATCGTGGCCGGATCTAAAGACGCTCGCGGAGACGGTATACCGGCTCGACAGCGAGCTAGAGGACGCGAAGCGCGGGTTCATCGCCGCAGCCAAAACTCAAACGTGGCGCCTACACCTAATCGACTGGGCGAACGCAACGCACGCGCACGAACTCATGGAATTACTCGCGCGCGAGCTCGGGCTCATCTACAAGCGGGAGCCGCTCAATGCCTGAGACCATACTCGACGATTCAGAAACCGTAGAGCTCCGCTATTCCCCGGTTTGCGATCTCTGCGCGCGCTTGACCGACCCGACCGCCCGCAGGTGCGAGGCATTCGACAAGATCCCGAGCAAAATCTGGAACGCAGAACATAACCACCGATCGCCAGTCAAAGGCGACGGCGGCAAGCTATTTCGGCCGAGGCCAAACAAATGACAGTAAAGCAACTAGAGCAGATTGTTCGTGACCTGGCACTCGGCATCGGCGACCCTCTCCAGCTCGAAGCGTTCGAGCCGAAGGACGTTTGGGAGGCTAAGGCGAATCTCAAGTGGCGCGGCTCGACGGTACTCCATGACGTGCGGGCCATGAACGAGGCGGAGCGCACGGTCGAGTATGTGGCGACGTGCGAGATCGTCGACCGCATGGGCGATCTAGTGATAACCAAGCCGCGCACGAACCTCGGGCAACCGCGGCAGGATGGGACGGTCGACTTCGGCGCAGGCTTCGAGACGTCGAACTTCTTTCTCGCGGGCGCCCCGTTCCTTTGGTCTCACCTCTCGCGCGAGCCCGCGGTCGGGCAGGTGGTCGCGAGCAAGCAAGCGCGCATCGACGGGGGCGACGGGAAGAAGGTCTGGGCCACTATTCAGACGGTGCGCTACCTCTTCGACGAGCGCGTGCCGATGGCGGTGCCGTGCTGGATCTTGGTCGAGGCAAGGATCGCGTGCGCTGTCTCGGTCGGCTTCGTCCCGCGGCTCACACTCTACCAAGTCGAGGACAAGATCCGCGCGAGCCTGGGACTCGGGCGCTACGGCGTAGTGTTCTTGACCTCAGACCAACTGGAACTCTCGCAGGCGCAGACGCCGGCTTGCCCCCTGGCCGTGCGGCCGAAGGATATCGAAGAGAGCGCCAGGAAGCTCCTCGATAAGGCGGTCGAGGAACACCGCGTCGTCGGCGGCGTCGAGGTCACTCCGGCGCTCGTATCCGACTTCTTCCGCACCATGCCGATCACGGCCGAAGCGGAGGCCGAGAGACTACGCTCAAGCCTTGATGGCTTCTTTGGCTCGCTCGGCGCGGGACCGGAGAAGGAAACCCCGGCGGCCGAACCCCAACAACCAACGCCTAGCATTGCTAGACCAACGCTTGCAGAGGATCGCGGGGCTCGGCTGCCGGAACCCACAGAGACGGTAGCGCAGGAACCCGAGCCGCCGAAGGCCGAAAGCCGAGCGGCTCTCCCGATCGACGGGACGGCAATCCGGCACGTCGGCGGCGAGACCTGGAGCCTAATCGTCCGGGGCAACGAGGCGCAGGTCCGAAGCATCGAGGAGTTCGCCGAGCAAGTGCTCCGCGGGGGCGCTCCACCGCCGGCCCAACCTCTCCAGCTCAACGCTTACGACGCCTCGATCGTCCAGCGCGCTTTCGACGCGGTTTGCTCGGCGGCCGAGAACCTCGGGGAGTTCCAGACCCGGATCAAGACGCCGGCTAAAGGGCTTGACAACGACGGCGAGAACATATCGGATGAAGTCGCGGAGCTCCTCCGCGCGAACCTCGAAGTATCCCGCCAGGTACTCGCGGCCGTGGGAGTGAAGCAGCGCCAGCGTGGCGGAGACCCTGCGGGTGGGGACTCCGGGGCCGAGCGGGCAGTCGAAGAGATAGCAGACTACTTCCGCAGGTAAGACCATGCCCGGAATCCGCAAGCCTCAGGCTACCAAGCCGGGGCAAAAGTCCGCGCCGAGCGCTCTCCAGCGCATGCGCGCGGCCCGTCAATCGACGGCCGAACCCGAACAAGACCAACAACCCGAGAGCCTAGTCCAAGAGGTTGGCAGAGACTGGCGCGACCAGCTCAAGCAAGCACGCGACGCGCGCGCAGCCGCGACCGATCGCATGGACGCGCTACTCAATACGCTAGAGGGCGTGGCCGAGCGCCAAGTCGAGCAAGGCGAAGCTCTCTCCGAGGTCGATGCAAACTATGGAGTCCTGCTCGACGCAATCGACGGGCTCAGCAAAGACGTTAGCGCGCTCGCCAAGACCGAGACCGACCTCTCCAGCGCGCGCGCGATCGGCTACGACCACGCGACCGCAAAGAAGGACGAGAAGTTCAGCTTCGGCCGAGCCGTCGCCGGCTGGATGAACAACTGGGAAGGCGATTGGGGCAAGAGCGTCGAACTCGAAATCCTGCGCTCCACCTACAAGCAGCAGGGCATGAACGAGGGCCAAGTCGAGCGCGCCCTCCAATTCGGCGTCGGCTCCGCGGGCGGCCTGCTCATCGCCGCGCAACTCCTCAGCGAATACATCGAGGTTTTGCGGCCGAACACCGTCGCGGGCGCTCTCGGCGCTCGGTTCCGCCCGTTCTCGGGCCCCGTGAGCATTCGGCGAATGCTCGGCGGTGCGACGAGTTACTGGACTGGGGAAGGCAAGAAGGCCGTGAAGTCGCAACCGACGACCGGCCGGATCAACCTCACCCCGAAGCCGCTCGTTACCGTCGTACCGATTTCGGACGACCTAATCGGCATGGGCCCCGACTCGCTCATGGGCGACGTCGAGGCCGATATGGCCGCGGCTCAAGGCGCCGACCTGGACAAGGCCGTAATGATCGGCACAGGCGGCGACGGACAGCCGACGGGCATCAAGCACATTGCCGGCGGCTCTACGAGCTTCTCGGCGATCGACTACCTAGGAGCAGATCAGAATGTCACGGACCTGATTGAGGCCATGGTGGCCGCGATCGGTGCGCGCAACGTCCGCGGCCGTGTGGCGTTCGCCACTCACCCGCTCAGCATCGCGAAGCTCCGCACGTCGAAGGACGCGCAGGGCCAGCCGCTACTCAAGTGGACGATCGACCCGGACCGCAACGGCGAGACGTGGATTGAGACCGGCACGATCCACAACTACCGCTACGCAACGACCACGCAACTCGGAAGCGGCGCAACCGCCGACCTCATCGCGGCTGCGTGGAATGAGATCATCGTGGCGAGCTTTGGCGTCGCCGAGGTTTACCCCTCGCGCGAGGCTACCGATACTGTCACGGGCGACTCGGCCTTCCTGCAACGCGAGACCTGGATCCGACTGACCACGCAATGGGATACCGCATTGCGCTACACCGAAGCAGTCCAAGTCGCAACAGGCTGGAACGCCTCCTAAGGAGTAAAACGCGATGGACCATCATTCTCCCGAATCTCTCATCAAAACCGTGGCCGCGCACAGCTCGGCCTCGATCAATGCGACTACCGCGAACGGGGCCTCGCTCGACCTCAAGGGCGCTAACAACCTGCGGCTCGCTATGTTCTTCGGCGCGACCGGCGGCGGCGTCACGCTCTCGGCCGCTCTGGAGGACTCGGAGGACAATTCGACGTTCGCCGCAGCGCTCGACGACGCGGGGAACGCGATCACCTTCACCAAGGCAGCGAGCACAGCGCTCGACTTCCGCATGGCGCGCATCCGGGCCTCGCGGCTCGCGCGCTACGTGCGGCTCGTCATTACCACGGCCGGCGGTGCGGTCACCGCATCGGTCGCGGCCGAAGCCTGGGGCCTCAAGGACTCGGCCTATGCCGATGGCGCCGCGGGTTACGCGAAGCTAGTCTAGGAGCGCTAAACCCTGGACCTTGACCCCCCAGGGTGGAACCTCCCGCCGGGCGCTCTGATCCACGCAGGGCGCCCGGTTCACTTGGTAGGCTATGGATCATGGCAAAAGCAAAGACCAAGGCGGCCGAGGAGGCCGAGGGCACACCCGAGGGGCAACAAGTGGAGCAGGCGCTGGCGGCTCCGGCCGCGCCTGCCGTCGAGCTCCTAATCGTCGAGGAGGGACACCTCCTATTTTGGCCGATCGGGGGCTTCCCCTCCCGCGGTGGACCGGGGACGGTAGTCCGCGCCGACGACCCCTTCATTCGCGGGAAGGACTACTTCCCCGACCAAGGCTATAAGTTCCGCAAGCCCACCGCGGCCGAACTCGCGGCCGGGCTAGAGCTCACGCCGTGCAACAATCGGCGCATCGCCGAGCTTTGCAAAGAGCAGGGCATCGACTGGCTCCCCGTGGTCAATGCGTTGCTACCCACTCCTGTAAAACCTAAGGCGCCGCCAGAAGATCAAGACTTCGAGGTCCCCGCGCTCGATCCCGAACCGCCGAAACTCTAGGGAGTAGGCCATGAACGCTTGCACCACGTCCTACGTCAAAAAGTGGATGGGCGAGAGCGGCGCCGGGCCCACCGTCGACGAGCGTATCGAACTCTTGATCCCTGCGATCTCCTCCGAGATCGAGGTCGTGCTCGGCTTCGGGATCGAGCTCAAAAAGCGGACCGAGCACCCGCGGCACAACCGCGGGGCAAAGACCCTGCGCCTAGGAGCTCGGCCTATCCGCTCGGTCGAGAGCTTCGACTACTCGCTCACGCGCGATTGGGAGAGCCCGACCGCGGTCCCCGAGGATTCCTACTGGATCGACAAAGAGGGCGGGCGCTTGCACCTCGACGTACCGATCGAGGCGAATACCCAGGGGATCTTCCGCGTCGTCTACAAGGCCGGGCTCGCATCTACGCCGGAGGAGATGGAAACCGCTCACCCGAAGATCGCGCAGGCCGCGGCTATGTGGGTCGCCGATTGGTACGACCGCGGGCACAAGATCAGCGCGCGCGCGTCGATCGTCCAGCAGGGCACCGCACTCTATGAGGCGGCGCTCAAGATCCCGCCGGCCGTGCTTCAACTCCTGGGGCCTAGTGCAAGGGTCGGCTAAGTGGCGATCGGTGAAAACTTCGAGGAGTTCGCGCGGCAAATAGCGGCCCGTATGGACGGCACAGCGGAGCGCGTTGGCAGGGCCGTCGAGCTCGCATTCGACCGCGCTGGCGAACGATGGAAGAGCGCTATGGTCGGCGGCGGACGCGGCCGGCTTGTGCTCGATGGCGGAAAGGGCAAGAGCGAGCCGCTTGCTACCCGATCGGGGCTCCTCTCATCGAAGTTCTACGTGCGGCGGACGGAAGGCAGCGGACTCTCTACGACGATGGTCATGGGGAACTCGGCTCTCTACGCGCGAGTGCAGGAGTACGGCACCCTAGGAGCAGGTGGAGAACTGCCAGACATCGTGCCCGTAACGGCAAAAGCGCTCACAATCCCACTGCCGGCAGCAATGACCGGGAGCGGCATCCCGAAGGAACCGAGCGCGCGGGCCTGGCCCGATACTTTCCTCTGGATCAACGAGGACAACCCGAACGCCGACACGCTCGGCTACATTGTGCGCGAGGACCCGAGTAGTCCAGGCGATCTAGAGTTCCTGTACCGGCTCGCCTTGCGCGTCGCGATCCCTCCGCGGCTGGGGATGCGGCGCACGTTCGAGTCACAGCGCGAGCAACTCGACCGCGACCTCGCGAAAGCAATTGAGGAGGGGCTCGCCTAGTGCTCGCGCTCGAAGTCACAAGCTGGGATCACATGCTCGCGGCCGACGTGCCCTTGCTTCCAGGGTGGAGCGGATCGGTCGGCGCAGTCGTATCGGGACTCTCCGGCGTGGGCAAGGCGATCCAAAACCCGGCTACGCTCGACTACCGATGGGTCGGCACCTACGACTCGATCCTGATTCAATGTCGATTCCGCGCCGATAACACGAGCGTCGAGCGCGAGATCCTCGGGATCTACACGGCAAACAATCTCCAAATCCGGCTCAAGCACAATAACCACGGCGTCGCGATCGTCGAGACGGGCGCGAGCGGCGCCGGCTCCTTTGTCTCGGTGCCGACTGTGTTCTTGCAGCAGGCGGTCTACCTCCTGGAGTTCATCGTGTACCTCCACGACTCCGCGGGAAAATTCACCGTTCGGGTCAACGGCAAGAACGTCGCGGACCTCAACGTCGGCAACATCGACACCAAGGGCTACTCGGGCACACCCGACCGCGTGCGGCTCAACAATCCCGCAGGCACCTACGACGACTTCATGGTGCGCGGCGGCACGGGCGGCTACTCGGGCGTGGATTTCGTCACCGACAAATTTCTCAACCCGCGATACGCGACTTGGCTCCCGATCGGTCGCGGCGCGCTCGAACAATGGAACATCGTTAGCGGCTCGGGCGAGCATTGGGAGTGGATCGACGACCCAGAAATGGACGGCACCGCTACCGAGCTCACCACCGGGCTCAGCGGCGCGCTTGAGTCGTGGGTGCTCCCATCCCTCCCAATCGAAACCGCGCGCGTGCGCGATATCTCAACGGTCTACGCGGTGCGCGCGACAGCCGGCGCCCCGAGGGTGCGCCACTTCCTGCGCCTCGGCGGCGTGAACTACCTACACGCCGACGCCACGTCGCCGATGCAGCTCACCTACGATTTCGAGTGGAGGCATTGGCCGAGCGATCCAGCCACCGGGCTCGGCTGGCAAATCAACGTCGCGAACGACTTGCAGGCCGGCATCATGCGCGAGGCGCCCTCCAACGGCGAGCTGACGCGGATCACGCAGGCGGCCGTCGTCGTTACCTATGAGGTCGGCTCGCAAGTCACGCAAGAGACACCTACCCCGGTCGACGTTTTCGACCTCGTGGGGACTGGCGGCTCGGGCGAGCGCGTCGAATTCATGGAGCTAGGCGGCGGCGAGTCGCATACGGCGCACCTCGGCTATCGGACCGACCCGCGGGCCGTCGAGCGCTTCGTGGTCGCGATCCAGCCGGCAAAGTCGGCCGAGATCTTCCGGGCCGAGAACCTCTGGACCAAATCAGCCTACGGTGTGCTCCCGCTCCTCTGGCCCGAGTCAGTGCACGGACTCGGCATCGGAGACGTGCTAGTGACCATCGACCAACCCCAGCTACGCATCGACCTCGAAAATCCCGAGTGGGGCAGCGTGCGCGTAATTCTCCGAAGGTGGCGAGCCTAGATGGACTTCCAAGCCGACCTCACAATCCCCGACTACACCGAGAGCGGGATCCCGAACGTCGACCACCGGGCCTACCTATTCCGGCCGGCGGGGCCCGGACCATACCCCCTGCTAGTCAATTTCCCCGAAGTGGGCGTAAAAGTTACGTCAACGCTAACCGAGGCGGACGGGCTGCCCTACTACGCGCGGGCCGAGGGCCTCGCCGTGCTCAACGTCGGCTACACGCAACCGCAACGGGGCGTCTTTACCGGCGCGGACGACCACGACCACCCCGCACGAGATGCTCGATGGGTAGTGCAGCGCGCGCGGATGGACGCGGCGGCGTGGCGCATCGACTCCTCCCGCATCGTGCTACGCGGCGTCGGGCTCGGGGCGCGGGCCGTGGCCGACCCTGCGCTCGCCGCAGACTACGCCGACCCCCTAGGCGGGGCGCAGGCACAGCAGAGCTCGCGCGTGCTGGGAGCGATCCTGGAGCGCGGCGTGGCTCTCTGGAGCGCGCAGAAACAGGCGAGCACCTCGGCCTACCCGGATTTCAGCGCGGCCGGCACCGACAAGCTCGACGCTATCGCGGGCGGAGTGCAGGACGCGGCGAGCCCGCTCCTCTACGGCGACGACGCTCGAAACGCCGAGGTCCGCGTGCTCTCGATCCACCCCGAACTCGCCGAGTCGACCGACTACACCGCCCCATACCCAGCGGACCAACTAGTAAAGCTCGGCAACGCATGGCACGGCGAGGCGATCCGGGCCCGGCTCAACCTCCTAGGATCCTCGGCCCCCTACTGGAACCGCGCCTACTCGACGGCCATCCCCGGACAAGGGGCGGACCTCGTGACGCTAGAGGCGCTCGGCTGGCTTCTTTGGGTCGTCGGCCGGCTGCCGGTCGAGGAGCTCGTCATTCGGGCGATCGAGGAGCGGCTCCGACAAGTCACCCACGCGAACGGCTACGGGATCGACGTCCAGCGCGTCGAGCGCCACGAGACGATTTCGGCCTTCCGCGTGTACCCCTCGATCGTCGTTACGGCTCTGGGCTCCTCCTACGACGACGCATTGTTTAGCACCAAGTCGCACAACAAGACGCGCATCGGGCTCTCTCTGATAAACGCGGGAGTCCAGCGGTGGACCGAGCGCGCGAGCATCTTTCTCGCCGCAGTTCGACGCGCGCTAGATCACTCGCAAGTCTTGGAGTCGCGACCGCGCGGCACCGGGAGCCCGCTAGTCGTCCACATAATTGACGCTCGACGCTTCGTTGACGAGCTTGGAGGACTATCCCGCTCTGGCGTAGTCTGTGAGCTAGAAATCACCTGGCGAGACGAGCTAGGCGACCCACACACCGAACTAGGATAAGAGGACCAAACCATGACCTTAGTCGCGCGTACAGTTCTCGCGGTAGGAAAAGAGGCGAACGAGGGCGTTGCCGCGGCACTTACCGCGTCCGACACGATCGAAACCCTCAGCTACCCGACCCTTAGCCCGAACCTCGAATCGCTAACCCGCGAGGTCGCGGGCGGCTCGCTCACCCAGTCGCCTCCAGTTAGCGCTCGCCAGCGCGGCTCGCTAGAGATCCCGATGGAACTCGCGGGCATTTCGACGGGCGTCGCCACAACCCCGCCGAGCTGGGCGCCCTTCATGGAATCGGCGGCCATGAAGCAGACCGCGGTAAAGGCGCTCAAGACGAACGGAGTTACAAGCGGTCCAGGCATTTTCGCACACGACGCCGCTCTCACGTTCTCGGCGTCTGGAGCTACAGCGCGGAACGTCGGTGTCTTTCGCGGCACTGAGCATCTCTGGATATTCGTCGAGGTCCTAACGGGCGCGATCGGGGCCAACGACACTAGCGTCACCGATGGAACTACGGTTATAGACCTAGACCAAGGCAATCTCGACATCCGCGACGGCTTCGCGTGGGAACCTTGGGACGTGCAGCTCGGGCAAATCGGCGTCGCATCGGTCACTGGCGGTGGCCCTGACGAGAACGACCTCATGGTCGGCGGCACGAGCGGCGCGCGCGCGCGGTGCTACAAGTCACTGGCCGGCGCGGGCACGCTCGTCTTCGAGAAGTGGCTCGGCTCTCCTCCATTCGAGACCGGCGAGGTCATTACGTGCACGCCGGGAGGCGGCACGGCGACCACGAACACGGGCGAGACCGCCAACTCCTTCCCGAGTCTAACGATTTTCAAGGAAGCGAACGGACTGCGAAAGGCCGTCGTCGGCGCGCGGTGCCAATGGCAGATCAGTCTTGAAAACGGATCCTACGCCGCTTTGCGATTCACGGCAGAGGGCCGGCACGATAAGCCGACCGAGGTTGTGCCCCTCGCGGGCCCGGCAAAGCGTGGCGCAAAGCCTCCGCGCGTTTCGGGAACCGTTTTCAAAATCAACGGGCAGCACGTCATTTGCATCAAGACCTTCCGCATCCAATCGGAAAACGTGATCGCGCTTCGCGAGTGCATGAGCGAAAGCTCGGGCTACAAGTCCACGCTAATCACCGGCCGGAAGATCACCGGGCAGATTGACCCCGAGGCCGTATCAGAGGGCCTCGTGCCGATCCTCGGTTGGGCGTGGGAGAAGACACCTTTCCGCGTCGAGGCGATCATCGGCGACGTCACCCTCAAGAACGGTAACTCGTTTGTCATCCGCGGAGATCAAGTCACCGCGACTAACTACACCGACGCGGACCGCGACAAGCTCGCGATCCACAACATGCCGCTCGCCTTCGGCGGTGGCACGCGCGACGAGTTCTTCCTTTACGCAATGTAGTTCGTCCTGCTCGGGGCCGGGGGCGCTTAGCTCCCCGGCCCTATTCTTCTTTTGGAAAGAGTCGCGCGCGTGGAGGGATACATAAAAGCGATGGTGCAGCTAATCCCGCTGCCTCTGAATTGCGTCGCTTTCATGCTCGCTTTTGGCTTATGGCGGTCGCACGGGAAACCACGATGGGCACTCGCGCTCGCACTTTCTTTTCTTGTGCTAATTGCGCGCAGGCTTAGCTCGATCTACGCGGCGGAGGAGAGCACTCCTGCGCTGAGAATGATCGACGCGGTAATAATCCCGACCGCAGTAGTCGCTCTAACGATCTACGGTCTACTGGACCTCGGACGATGGCTGACGAAATACCGCGAAGAGTAGAGCTCAACCGGGACACAGCAATTTCTGTCTCGCTCCTAGCCGCAATCGTCGGCGGTGCCGTCTGGGCGACACGGCTCGACGCAACGGTCAAAAATATGGAGGTCGTTCTCGGCGAAATAAAAACCGAAGTTTCGCACCTGCGCAACGGGATAGTCTCGGAAGAGATATTCAGGACGTGGATCCGTCTCTTGCGTGCGCAAAACCCGACCCTGACAATCCCGGAGCTACCATGACTTTTGAAGCACTACCTACTGGCCTCTGCGCTCTTGGTGGCCGTTGCAACGGTCTACGTATTGCTCGCGCGCAGGGTCGAAAGTGGTCAACAACTGGCAAACGAAATCAGGGATGCTATGCACGATCAATCGGTCAATACAGCTAAGGTCTCCATCCGAGATCAGCGCACAAACCACGTTTGGGTCGTCTATCGGTTGCCAGGCGAGGAATTGCGCGAAACCTTCCGCAGGGCGATCAAGTACAGAGGCGAGGGCATCGCCGAGTCGGGGCAGTGCTGCAAGACGTTTACCTGCGGGACCGACGAGGTGACTATATGCCTCCCGAAGCTTGTCGGGGAGACCGAGCGCGCATGTCTCGATCGCGTCGACGCCGCAATCGTGATCTACCGCCAAGAGGCGGGCTGCTAAGATTTTGGGGCCGGTCCGGGTGGCCGGCTCTGCTCTTTCCTTGCCAGCGAGCCGCTCTTTACCGAAGGGGCGGCTCGCCTTACTATCCAATTATCTGCCCACGCCGGGCAGGGCAAAGGAAACCGAGTACAGCATGAAACCGATCGACATCCGCCAAACGCTAAACCTTGTCCACCCCGACGACATCAATCTCCCCGAGGCCGAGCAAACGACCTGGACGGTGCGCCCTCTATCTTTCGTCGAGAGGAATTGGGTCGAGTCCCAAGGTATGCGCATGATCGGCGTAACCGACCGGCCCGAGGATATGAAGTTCGACCTGCGGGCGGGCGAGGTCAAACGCTGGCGGATCAAGATGGGCCTAACCAAGGTCGAGAATTTCGCCGGCTGGGAGACTGAGCGGAGTCCGCTCGTGGGGCAAGTCGTCACCGACGGCTTTCTTTCCACAGTGCCCGATCACGTTCTCAACTGGCTCAATACCCAAATCCTCGGCTTGACCAGCGTATCGGCCGGCGACGCGGGAAAATACTAGCCCTCGCTCATCACCTCTGGGCTAGGTCTAAAGAGGCGAAGTGTGGGCGGCTCTGCCGGGATCCAGCGTGGCGGGCAATGTGGGGGTGCGACGGCCCGAGCACGCGCGGTGGATACTGGCAGACAACCTGCGCCCGTTGCCACGGCGGCGACCCGCACTGCCCGGAGTGTGAGGGCGAGGGCGAGGTGTGGCGCGACCGCTGCCCGGCCTCGCTATGTACTGGGCTAGAGTCATTCGCGGCGGCCTACCTCTCGCAAGAGCGAGGGGACGGCTGGCCGGCGCCCGGCTCGCGCTCGGATCAGGCGGCGTGGTACGTCACGGCGCGTGAGATTCTCGACCAGGAGAAGGCTAGGATTCAGCGGGCGGAGGCCGCACTCGCTCCGCCCTCCTAGCTCATGCCCCAACCCTCCGAGCACGTAATCATCCTGCGGGCCCAAGACGAGCTCACGCAGGTATTGCGCTCGATTGGGCCGATCGTCGCCGAGGCCGCGGCACTTGCGCGCAGCCAGCTCGGGCAGCTCTCCTCGACCCTCGACTCCACGGCAGCCTCAGCCGCAGAGGTTGGGAGCTCCTTCAAGCCGAACCTGCAAACGGTCTCAATCGAGCCGATAGTGCGGCCCTTGCGCGAGCTCGGGCCGATCGCGGAGCAGGCCGGACAGGCCGTCGCCGCGGGGCTTGCCAGGATCGGCACAGTCGCGGACGCTGGAGGCGCGGACCTGCGCGAGCTCGGGTCAGTCGCCCAAACCTCGCTCGGCTCAATAGGGCCCGTCACCGCACGAGCGACCACCCAGGCCGAGGCATCACTCGACGCGCTCGGCTCCACAATCCGCGACAGCGCAAGCGAAGCCGGGGCCATCGGGGCAAACCTTGCGGCCGGGCTCTCCCAAGTGGGACCCGCGGCGCGCGAGATCCCCGTCGCTACCGCGGCAATAGACCAGCTCAACGCTGCCCTGTCCGAGGTCCAGGCCGGCGCGAGCACATCGCTCGGAACGATCCCGGCCCAAGTAGAGGGGATTGCACCGGCGGCTATAAAGGCCGGGGACGCAATGCTCGGCATGGGGTCTTATGCGGCCGACGCGACCCGACAGCTCGACGTAGGCGCCAAGGCTTCCAGCACGAGCCTTCGCGCGATCGGTGTCGACGCGCAACTCGCGGGCCGGCAGGCGAGCACGGAGCTCTTAGCCGCAACCGAGGACGTGCGCAAGCTCGGCGTCGAGGCGCAGGCGACCGGGACCAAGGTCTCCTCATCGCTCGGCGGTGCCTTCTCGGGGCTCCGTAGGATCGCGAGCCAAGCACTCGCCTTTGCCGGCATCACATCGGCCGGCGTCGCTCTCGCGCAAACGACCCGCGAGGCCGCGCAGTTCTCAACGGGGCTAGGCGCAGTCGCGACCATTCTCGATACGACCAAGTTTTCGCTCGAGGACGTGCGCGCCTCCCTAGTCGGGCTCGCGGTCCAATTCGGCACGAGCCCGATCGAGCAGCAGGCCGCTTTCTATGAGGCACTCTCGGCCGGCGTCGAGGACGCCGACGACGCGATAACGCTCTTGGGCGAGGCAAATAAGCTCGCGATAGCGGGCTTGGCGTCAACGAAAGATACCGTCGACGTATTGACGTCGGTTCTCAACGCCTACGGGCTCGAAGCCGAAGAAGCCGCGCGTATTTCCGACGTGCTCTTCCGCACGGTCGAGATCGGCAAGACGACGATCCCCGAGCTCTCCTCGCAGCTCGCGCAGGCGATTCCACTCGCCGCACAGCTCGGAGTCTCCTTCGAGGAACTCGGCGCCGCAGTCGCGACCATTACCGCGGTCGGCTTCTCAACCGGCGAGGCGTCGACACAAATCGCGGCGCTCCTGCGCGCACTGCTAAACAACTTCGACGATATTCAGGAGTCCGCGCAGGCAGCGGGCCAAGAGTTCGACGAGACCACGGTTCGCACGGCCGGGCTCGCGGGCGTGCTCAACATATTGACCGAGGCGACTGGCGGCTCAGAGGTCGCGCTCCTCGAATTGCTCGGCCGTGCCGAGGCAATGAACGCGGTGCTAAACCTCTCACGCGAGGAGATGACCAAGTTCGCCGAGGCCACCGAGGCGACGAAAAACGCTGCGGCCTCAACGCAAAACGCATTCGAGAAACAGATGGAGGAGCCGGCGCGCAAGGTCGCCGTTGCCTTCCGCGCAGTACGCACTCAACTCTCGGAAACATTCGGCCGGCAGCTCGTCGAGGGTGCTGCGCGCGCCGTCGACCTGGCGGGAGGCGCCGACAGAGCGTCGACTGCCTTTGTTGCCCTCGGTGACTCGGCGGGCAAGGCACTTGGCTCGACGGTCGAACTCATAGGCACACTCGTCGGATCTATCGGTCGCATCGAGGGCGCGATCGGAGGAGGAGGGCGCGTATTCCAAGCGTTCGGCGCATCCGTCCGCGCCGTCATGGAGGGCGTCGCGTTCTTCGTCGACTTCGTGTCGGCGTCGATCGAGGCAATGCTCGACCGCGTGCGCAACGCACCGGCTGTACTAGAGGCATTCAAGGTCTCGGTCGGCGACCTCGTGGGGCTAGACCTCATCGGCGGCACGAAAGAGTCCCTAACGGCCGACCTGGAAGATATCGGCGTTCAGCTAGAGAGCTTCCGCCTACAGCTACGCAACCTTGAGAAAAAGAACGAGCTGGGGTCCATCGACTCCAGCGAGTTCATGCGGGAGCAGGGGAGGATCGTAGAGGCGCTAGATGATCTAGAGGCCAAGTCGAGAGATGTCGCTGCGGCAATCGCTACCGCTCCGACCAATCTGAGCAAACGCTTTTCAATCCTAGAGGATCTCGAAGCGCTCAAGGGCAACGACGAGGTGCTCGCAGAGCGCCTCGAGGCGCGCATTGGCGAGCTCTCCAAGGCGCGCGCGGACCTCATCGCGGCGTTCTCGCCGGGGCCGCCGGTTGTGATTGGCACGCAAATAGCCGACGCACTCGCAACGATTGCGGCCGAGGCCGCGCTTGCGATCGACGCGATCACGCCAGGCTTAGGCACCGGACTCTCTGCCGGATTCGAGGAGGTCGCGCTCAAGATCCGCTCCGGCTTCGACTCGGTGCAGGCTCAGATTCAGCGCAGCAGGCAGGCTATCGCCGACAAAGAAGCGGGCGCGGCGCTCGAAATCGAAGTGGCATCGGTCAAGGATGGCCGGGCGGCGAATTTCGAGCCGATCGACGACAAGGCAATCGACGCGATCATCGCGCTACGCGATGCAATGCTCGACCTACAGGCCGAGACCGCGAGGACCGAGGGCGACCTACGATCCCTCGTCGCGGTCTCGCGTGAGGACGCAAACCAAAGGGCGGCCGACGTCGCCGCCTTGCTCAGCGCTGCGGGCGCAACCGAGACACTCCGCGTCGAGGTCGAGGAGCTTGTCGCAGCAGCAGGCCGAGCATCCATCGCGGATACGCTGGGATTCGCCGACTTTGAGTCGGAGGTTGCAAACCTCGCGAGCGGACTCGCGGACCAAACCGAAGGCTTGCGGGCGCAGACAGAGGTACTCGCGGCTTGGGCCGAGTCCGAGCGCGCGCGCATCGAGCTCCTCCGCGAGGAGGGCTTCGTCACTGCCGGCCAAGCGGGCCGGCTCTTCGAGCTCGTCGATGCGCTAGAGGCCGAGCAGGCGGCACGCGCGAGCGGGATCGCCGTCGGCTCGCAGTACGTCTCGATGAGCGCCGCTATCCGGCAGGCGACCGGCGAGAACCTAGAGGGCGCGCTCGTCGGGCTCATTACGCGCACGAGCGAGGCGCGTGACGTTTTGCGCGAGTTCCTGGCGGCTGAACTCGCCGACTTCGCGAAGTTCCAGGTTCGCCAAAACATTACGGCTCCACTCTTCGGACTCCAGAAAGTCGCGCCGGAAAAGACGGGGGCCGAGGCCGCTGCGAGCCTGCAAGTAGCGGCCGAGGGCGTGCAGCAAGCTCTCGCGGCCGGCGCCAGCGAGGCGGGTCAGACGCTCGCGGCTGTCGGGCCCGTTATCAGCACAGCGGCGCAGACGGCTGGAGGCACGCTCACCACTGGGGGCGAGTCGGCTGGCGCGGCGATCGTGGCCTCGGCGACCCAGGCAAAGCTAATACTCGTCGAGGGCGGAGAGCTCGCGGGCGCGGCGCTTGTGCGCGGGGCCATCGCGGCAAGGGAGATCCTCGCCACGATTGGGAACACCGCGACCGAGGGCGCTGGAGCGCTCACAGAAGGACTCGGCGAAACGCTCACCAAGGGACTTGCCGGGGCGGGCGAGGACCTCAGCGCGGATATTCAAGGGGCCGGCGATCGGTTCATTCTCTCGGGCGGCGCAGCAGGCCGGGCGCTCGCTCGTGAGGCGGGCACGCTCGGGGCAGAGCTCACCCAGGAATTCGGGACAGCCGGGCTTAGGCTCGCCGGGGCGCTGGACCAAGCATCCACCGTGCTCGCGCAACGCGCGGGCGTTTCCTCGCTCGCGCTCCGCGGGGCCGGCACCCTGCTCGGCGTCCAGCTTGCTACCGGGGCCGAGCTCATCGTCCAGGGTGCAGGGACGGCGGGAGTCGATATCGCACGGGCCGGGCAACGGCTCTCGGGCTTTGCTATCGGCGGGGCTCAGGCGCTTGAGGGCGCGGGCGAGCTCGCGAGCACGGCGATCGGCCGCGGGCTAGAGGGCGCGGGGCTCGCGATCCAAAGCGGGACGGCGGCCCTAGCCGCGAACCTCCAAGGCTCTGGCGCAGTAGTCGCGGAGCAGCTAGAGGCGGCGGGGCTCGGGCTCGTGGCCGAGGCACGCGACGCGGCCGGAGCAGTCCAGGCCGGCTCGCAGTCGACGGCGACGATCCTCGGGCGGGAGATCGCAGGCGGTGCGCGCATTCTCGCCGCGGCCGGCTCGTCGGTATCCTCGGCGGTCGGGCGCGGGCTCGCCGCAGCCTCGGCCGTCCTGCTCGTCGCCGCGGCGGACACCTCCGCGACACTCGCTAGGGCCGGAGACGCCGCGGGCGTGTCCTTGCGGGCGTCCGGGCTACAGATTGGCGCCGAACTCGTGTCCGCGGCGGACACCTTGGCGGCCGAGGTCGCGGGCTCGGCCGGCATCCTACGCACGGCGGCGAGCGGCATCGGGGCGCCCATCGAGCGCGCAGGCGAGGCGCTTGCACGCTCGGGCGGGGCTCTCGGCCTCTCGATCACCCAGGCCACAGAAGCCGGCGCGGGCACGCTCGCGCAGGCAGCGCAGTCCGCGGGCGACTCCCTACGCAACGGCTCGGCCGATGCGGCGCTCGCGCTCAACGACGCGGGCCAGGCGTTCGCGGGCGCGGGCGTGGCGGACGAAATCCGCGGCGCATCCGCATCCGTCCGCGAGGCGCTCGTCGAGGGTGGCCGGGCTCTCGCGGACGACGCGGCAAGGGGCTCGCGCGAGATCGCGACCACGACCGCAGCCGCAGCCGATCAGGCTGGCCGGGCGCTCACCCAGGGCACGGGGCAGATTGCATCCGACCTCGCGGGCGCAACGCTCGCGGCACGCTCAGACCTGAGCCTCGCGGCTCGGGAGATCGCGGCGAGCTCGGACGGGATCGGCGAACCGCTCAGCCGGGCGGCAGCCGAAGTCGAGGCCGCGGGGGCCATCGCTGGCCGGGCGCTCGTCGTGCGCGCAAGCGAGGCTCGCGACCTTGTGCGGGCCGGGCTCACCACGGGAGGCGAGTCGATCGCGCGGGCGGGCGCAGGCTTTGGGCAAACGGTCGGCGCGTCCCTTGCCGGCGCGGCTCAGGACCTCGGGGACGCGGCGGAGAGCATAGGGCAAACGATCGGCACGGCAGCCGGCACGGCGGCGACGGCCCTCGGAGTCGCGGGCACGGCGCTCGGGCGCGAGATCGAGAGCGCGGCCGGCCAAGTCGGGACAGAGCTCGTCCAGGCGTCGGGCACACTACGAGCAGCGGCCGGAGCTATCGGCGCTCCCCTCGAAAGCGCGGCGGCCGTCATAGCGCGCTCGGGCGCAGGGCTAGGCGAGACCCTCCGCGGGTCCGCGGCTCAGGCGAACGGGCTCCTCAGGGCCGGCGCGGTAGGGGCCGGCGCCGAACTCCAGGGGGCAGCAGTCGACGCGGCCGATGCGCTAGTGCGCGCAGGCGCAAGCCTCGCCGACACACCGATCGCGCAAGGCGTGGCCGAGGCCGGCCAGTCGGCGCGCGAGGCACTCATCGAGGGCGGCGCGGCACTCTCGCAGGGCGCGGCACGCGCGGCTGCGACTACCTCCACCGTGGCGGCCCAATCGGCCCAAACGAGCGCGAGGGTGCTCGCCGATGGAGCGGACGGCTTAGGCTCCGAGCTCGTCGACAGCGCGCGCAGGGCGCAAGGGGCGATCGGCGCGGCCTCGCTCACCCTCGGGCAGGCAACCCAGGGACTCGGTGCACCCATTGCAGCCGCGGCCCTCACACTGGGGCAGGCGACGGCTAGAGCAGGAGACACGCTCTCCAGCGCGGCCGTGGGTGCCGGCGAGAACTTACGGGCCGAGCTCAGTCGCGGCGCTCTCGAACTAGAGACCGGCGGGGCCGGCGCAGGCGCATCCCTCGCCGCGGCTTTCGGCCGTGCAGGGCTCGAACTACGCACTTCGGGGACCGACGCGGCGGGCTCACTCACCCAGGCCGGCAACCGGCTCGGGGCGGACCTCGCGGAGTCGGGGCTCGACCTCGGGCGCTCGGCAGCAGAGGCCGCGAGCCTCGTCGGGCAGGAGCTCTCAGGCGCCGCCGGAACACTACGAACAGCGGCTCAAGGCATCGGAATCCCTCTCTCCGAGGCCGGGAATACCATCAGGGCGGCCGGCAGTTCACTCGCCGAGACCCTACGCACAAGCGCGGAGAACTCCGGCGCGACGCTCATTCGCGGCGGTGGCGCCGCAGGCGAGCAAGTCACGATCGCCGCACGGGAAGCCGCTGGCGCACTCGCGCGCGCAGGCGCCACCCTCGGCGACTCAGCTCTCGCCGAATCCCTACGCGAGTCCGGGGCAGCGCTCCAGGATTCGATCCAGGAAGCCGGCGAGGCGTTCTCTCGCAGCGTTCCACGGGGAACGGTCCAGGCTACCCAGGCGGCGGTCGATGCAGCAGAGGCCAGCGCGAGAGCTCTAGCGGCCGGGGCCGGCGTGCTCGGGCGGACGCTCAGCGACGCGGCGGCCGGGGCGAGCGCGGAACTTCTGCGCGTCGAGCCTGCACTCGGGCAGGCGGCCGGCGAACTCGCGCGACCAATCCAGGACGCGGCCCGCGGGCTTGCAGCAGCCGGAGCCACGAGCGGCTCGGCCCTTGCCCAAACGGTACGCACAGCGGCCGAGAGCGTCTCAGCGGCCGGCACCCGCTTCGGCGCCGAGCTCAGCACGGGCGCCGAGGTCGCGGCCGGGAGCATTACGGCAGCCGCGCGCTCGACCTCAAACGCTATCGCGCAAGCAGGCGAATCGGCCGGCACTACCCTCGCGAACTCCGCGGACCGGGCCCGGCTCGCACTCCAGGGAGGCGGGGACTCGATCGCGCAGGAGCTCGCGGGGGCGGGCGAGCAGCTCGGGCTCGAGCTATCGGGCGCGGCCGGCACGCTTCGAACGGCGGCGGGCTCGATCGGCGCACCGCTCGACCGCGCAAGCACTACGCTCGCTAGGGCGGGCGCTAGTTCAGCCGCGGACATCTCACGCGCAGGCACGGGCGCTTCGAATGACCTAGGCGGAGCCGCGGACAGGATCGCCACCGGGCTCGCTCGTGGCTCCCTGCTCGTCTCAGCTCGCCTCGCCGACAGTGCACTCGAAGTCCCACGCGCGCTCGGGCAGGGATCCGAGGAGCTCGGGCGCACCCTACTCGCGGCATCCGAGCGCGCGGCGGCGCAGATTGCGGGCGCATCCAGCGCACTCGCGGGCTCGACGAGCCAAGTAGCGCGGCCCCTCATCGAGGGCGCATCGACCCTAGCCGAGGCCGGGTCCCGCGCAGGCGCCGAGCTCGTGGCCGCAGCCTCTAGCGCCGCGGCTCAAGTGGAGGGCGGTGCGGGCCAGGCGGCGCTCGGCTTACGCGCCGCGGGCTCCGCGCTTGGAAGTTCGACCGAGGACGCATTCACGCGCGCGGCCGCAATGCTCCGCGAATCCAGCGGCTCGGCCGGCCTCGTGCTCATCCGGGCCGGGCGCGGCGTCGAGTCGACGATCACCACGAGCGCGCGCTCAGCCGGCGAAACGCTCGACTCCGCGGGGCGCGAGATCGGCGCGAGCCTCACCGGGGCAGCCGGCACGCTCGGCGCCGCGGCATCATCCGTAGCGCAACCCCTCACCGGGTCGAGCCGCGACCTGCTCCGGGCCGGCCAAGGGGCGGGCTCGGCCATCCGGCTCGCCACCGTCCAGGCAAGCGCGGCCCTCGCCTCTGGCGCTACCAACCTCGCCGCTGGACTCTCCGGCGCATCCGAGGCCATCGGCGGCACGATCGGCGGGGCCGCGAGCGACCTCGCGGGCCAGGCCACGCGCGCGGGCGCATCACTCGCGCGATCCCTAGCTCAGGGCGGCGCCGAGCTCGCGCAGGGCGCGCTCATCGCGGCAGGCGAGGCCGGCGAGACCCAGCAAATCGGGGCCGACCTCCTCGTGCGCGCAGGACTTAGCGCGGCCGAGGCAATCCAGGACGCGGCGAACCGGAGCGGCGACGCGCTCACCGAGACCGCGACCTTCCTCGGCGACGCAATGGTCGACGGCAGCGAGCTCGCTCGCGCCTCGCTCACCCTCGGGGGCCAGCTCTCGGGCAGCTCTTTACGCGCGGCCGGCGACGCGACGGCGCTTTCTCTCAGGGCCGGCGCCTCATCGGCCGGCGGGCAGCTACTCCAGCAATCCTCGGGCATCCCACAGCTCCTAGAGAGCGGAGGAAAGCTCGCGGGTGAGGCAATGAAAAAGGCAGCCGAGGATGCTCTCCAAGTCCCCGCGCTCCAGGGCGGGGGCTTCCGCAAGCTCGCGGGCTTCGCTAAGGGCGGCATCCCCGAGGGCCCGATCCTCCAGGCTTTCACGCTCGCGCGCAGCGCGGGCATACCTACGACCATGGCGGCGCTCGGGGCCGTCGTCTCGCAGCCGACGCTCGCCCTCATCGGCGAGGGCCAAGCCGACGAAGCCGTCGTGCCCTTGCTTAGCGGCCAGCAAATCCCCGTCAAATTCTTGGGCGACCGCGGTACGAGCTCTGCGGGCGGGGGCGTCGTCATCAACAACTACTACATCGACGCGATCGACGCCGCGAGCTTCGAGGATCGTCTCGGCCGCAGCGCTCGCGTGGTTCGGCAAATCGCGCGAACCGACCTCACAGTTTCGTCGGAGGCACGTCGGCAGGTCAAGCGCGCGGCGGGTGGCATCGGCTAGGCTCTGCTCATGCTGTGGCCGACCAAAGACGGATTCCCCGCAACCCAGCAACCCTACCCCCAAGGCTACTACGGCTTCCTGCCATCGACCCTCGACTTCATCGAAGGCGTATTTCACGACGGCTATCAGCCGGCGAAGCCTGGGGTCGCGGCGGCAAGCGGCGTGTCGAACGCAACGCTCCCCCCCGCTTGGGTGCGCCGAGAGATTTTCCGCGCCGACGTGGAGGTCACGGTCAAGGCGTACAAGGGCGCCGCGGGTGGCAGCGCGAGCGACACGACCCTGCTCCAGCACGGCGTCATCGCGCGCGCGAGCGGTGGATCTAGCGCGGGATCAAAGCCGCTAGTGCGCTACGTCGACGGATCGTGCTACCTCATGGTGCGCGAATCTGTTGGTGGTGGCAATTACCGCTTTCGGCTCTGGCGCTACAACGACGGCGCCGGAACTGTGCTATCCACGACTTCGAGTCTCCCGTATCAGCCAGGCACTCACCGCAACCCGCACGAAATCCGGTTACGAGTTACGACGCTCGCCGACGGAAACGTGCAGCTTCGCGGGTACTGGAAAACCTACTTCGACAAGCAGTTCTTGCAGGTATTCAACGCGATCGACTCAACGCCGCAGCGGCTCCTCGGCGTCGGGCGGTGCGGCTTTACTCTCGATCAGGAATACCTAGCGGGCTCAAACGAGACAATATCGGTCGCCTCAGAGTTCTCTGTCACGGACTCGGATTCATTCCTCACGGATTCCGCCGGAGCGCTTGCGTGGCAAGACGACTTCACGCGATCCGACCGAGACGTCGGGCAGGCTTGGACCGACAAGTGGGGCACGCTCGGCCGGAACTATCTGGCCGACTACTCCTCGGACGGGGCGGGGTTTGCAGGCTACCTACTGCGGCAGCGGAACCTCATCGACGGTGGGATCCGCTTCGCCACCATGGCCGACTATAGGTCGCACAGCGCGAGCCTCGACGGCGTGGACGATTACCTAGAGCTCGAAGTACCAGCGCTCGCCTTGCGCGATCCGGGCAACGGCTTCGCGCGCTTCACGATCGCGGTGTGGGTGCGCCTCGATGACAACCGGGGCGGCAACGAGCTCTACATGATGGACGTGCAGGACGGCACGAAACCGAAGCGGCTCCTCTACTGGGGCTTGCGGCCGGCCGCGCAAATCGGCGGGCAAGAGGCCGCGACGTTCGAGATCCGGGTGCGCCAAGCCGCAGGCAGCGATACCCTCGTTACCTATACGAGCGTCCCTTTCGTGGTCGTGGACTACATCGGGCACACCTACTGCTACGCGCTTACCTACAAAGAAGAAGCCGACCCAATCAACGGCGACTCGCGCGTGCGGTTCTACATCGGGCGCGGCGCGCAAGCTCTGCTCATCGACGAGCTAACGATTTCCCCGGCGCACAACTTCAAGCTCGCACAGTCGTCGGCCGACCACCGCATCGGGTGGCGGCATGGATTCACCGGCTCGGCGTTCGACACCTTCCTCGCGGGAGACGTCGCGCGCGTCGCGATCTACTACGCCTATCACACAGGCGCGGCAATGGATCGCGTAATGGACGCCTATCAAATCGAGAGCCAGTACGCGCTCGGCGATCCGCTCGACCCGATGCATTGGGAGAACGCTTGGAACTTTGAAAAGTTCGCTGAGGCGGGCGGGATCACCTACTACCGCGACGAGGTGGCGAACACAAATAACACCTCATTCCGGGACACCGTGGGCTCTTCAACGCGCGTCGTCGGCGTGCTGCCACAGCTCCCGCCAGTGCGTCTCGAAGCATTCTGGGCCCGGCCTTATGTTGGCACCGAGGGGCAGTCGAGAAAATTCCTCGTGACGCTCGACGGCGTATTCGATCGCGTGGGCATGGTCGCGCGCGTGCGCTTCACGGGCGACGACGGAATCTATGACGGCTACAGGATCGAGGTCGGCGAGGGCATCCCAGCGGCCGTCATGGTCTACCGAGTGGCGGGCGGAGTCTACACGCTCCTCGGCCGGCAGCCAGCGGCAACGGGGACGCGAAACGTGGCGGTCGGCGTCGAGTTCGAGCTCGGCGTGGAGGTTTTTAGCTTTTACCCGGATCGGGTCAACGGGCCCGCGGGAATCATCGTCGAGATCGACGGGCTCCAAGTGCCTTTGATCTCGCAGCACCCGAAGGTCTCCGTCGACTTGAGCGGCGCGCTCGTCGATCACTCAGTCGAGCATATCTGGGGCGACGTTATCGTCTTTGGGCTATGCGCAGCGCCGGTCAACAACAACATCGACGCGGACGAGTGGGACGCCAAAGCTCCAGCGGCCGAGGGCGTGGACGTCGACGGCATTGCCAACCTCACGATCCCCGCGGAGTCCGACGGCGCGGTCGGGAGCCTCAACGACGCAATCATAGGCGTGGACTGGCGAGTCGCACTCTCGCGCACCGTCCCGCTCTCGAGCATGGAGGCAGCCGACGGCGGCCAAAAGATAGCGCTCCTCGATGCGCTGGACCGCGAGGTTTACGAATTCCGCTCGGTGCACTCAACGCGCGCGGAGATCAATAAGCTCTCGGCATTTTTCCGTGCGCACGGCACCGTGATCCCATTCGACGCGGACCCCGGCAAGTGGATCCGCGGACACGCGGCCGGCACCTTTGCATTCGTTGGGTCGAGCTTCTCGACCGAGTGGACGCGCGGAGGCTGGCTCGCGACCTTCTCAATCAAGAGGCTCAGGTGATCCAGGCTCCCTCCGCTTTTGTCGGCTTTGCCAATCTCGCGCGATTAGAGGCGCCCTTCTTGTGGCTGCTCGAAATTCACAACCCGCAAGGCGGCGGTCTCGTCAATCCCGACGACCCCGACGGCGATCGGTTCATTCCACGGCTGACAACCGCGAGCGAGCGCGTAGCACATAACAAGATGGCAGACGGGACCGATCAGTTTTGGAACCCCTACCCAATCGAGATATCCGACTTCGAGGCGAGTGCGGAGGGCGACCTAGAGGGCACAACTATTGCGCTCGGCAACGTCTTCCAGGGACTCCTCCGCTATTGGGAGGCGAACGACCGGCTTCGCGATCATCGGGTGCTATTGCACCTGGTCAACTACCAGACCCTCTCGGATCCAAACGCGCGCGTGACCTTTCGGTTTCTCGTGACCCAAAGCGAGCTCGACAACTCCGCGCTAATTATGCGACTCGCAACCGGCGCGGCCGGCGAGCAGGATATCCCGCTCAGCGTGGTCACGCCGACCTGCCGTTGGCGCTACCGCGGCGAGGGCTGCTTCTTCGTAGGCGACCCCGACGACGCCGAGCTCGGGCCGTGCGCGCTCACGCGCGAGGCATGCCGACTCCGCGGAGCGTGGGAGCTCGCGAACGGCTACGCTGTGATCCACCCAAGGCAATTTGGCGGCGTCGCCAACGTGGAGAGTGCATGAATTGGGACGACCTAATCGGGATCCCCTACTCGGAGGCCGACTGCCGAGCGATCGTCAAGCGCGGGCTGGAGCGCCTCGGCCTTGTAGTTCCAATGCCCCAGCTCTGGGCTGGCACACCGGCAACGCTCGCGGGAGTCAGCGACTACCTAGCAAAGCAGGCAGGGCAATGGACGCTCGTCGGGGGCTGGCCCGTTCCCATACTGCGCGATGGCGACGTGATCTTGAGTCTCCCCGATTCCGACGGGCTCCAGTCGGCACACCTATCACTCGTGATCGACGGGGCAAAGGGGGAGGTACTCACGACCTCCGCGGAGCTCGGATCCTGCCGGCTGCGCGTTTGGGTGCTAGGTAGTCCAAAGTCAGTCTGGAGGCTTGCGTGAACGTCGCAGTACGACTGGCGCGAGAATGGTGGCAGCCGCACGTAGCGGAGGACCTCGACGTAGAGCTCGGCGCGTCCGCGACGGTGGCCGACCTCGTGGCCTCAATCCAAGTACATGGCGCCGCGGTGCTCAAGAACGGCGAGCCCGCAGAGGCCGATGATCTCGTGCTCGACGGCGATCAGTTTCACGTCGTTTTGATTCCAGGCGGCCCGGAGATATTCACGCTCGCGGCGCTCAAAAAGTTTTTCATTATGATCGCGCTCTCCTACGTGGTCAGCCGGCTTACCGCGCCGAACCTGGACGCGCGCACACCCGAGGACGAGGCGAGCCCGACCTACGCTTGGAACGGGATCCGCACGGTCTACACGCCGCTCGGGATGCCCTACCCAATGGTGCTCGGGAGCCACTGGGTCGGCGGATACGTTCTGCAAAGCTACGTCGAGAACGAGGACGGGCCCGACCGGAAAAGCTGGCTCTTCCTACTACTCGCGCTCTCGCTCGGGCCCGTGCAGTCGGTGGCCGGAGAACTCGCGGACGAGGACGAGCTAGACGGCTCGTATCTCAAATACCTGCGGATCAACGGCAACCCTGCGCGCAACTACGGAGGGCTAACCGCGTGGGTGCGGATGGGGAGCTTGCAGCAGGAGACGATTGCGCCATTCTCCGCGGTGCGCACGATCTACCCAGTCGCGCTCCCGCTCGATCAAGTCACCGAAGAGTCGGGCGATCCCGTCGAGGTGCTTTGGGAGCGCGCGGTCCAAGTCGAGCTAACGACCGAATGCGAGCGCGCGCGCGCGACGCTCCGCTTCCCCCGTGGACTCTATGAGCTCGTGAGCGGCGAACTAGAGCCCGATACGGTCGAGGTCCAAGTGCGTTACGCGCGCATGAACTCGCTCGGCGACCGCATTTCGCAATGGGCCACCGCGTACGACGGGGCCGACGATATTTTCAACGTGAGCGCGGCGCACCAGGGGGCCTTCAACAAAGACTTGGCGCTCGACTTCTTCGACCCCGAGACGGTCTCCGCTCCCCAGGCGGGCTACGCGAACCAGCTTAACGGGCTCAACCAGCACGCGAGCACTGGCCTACGGCTCGCGGGAAACCCCTCGTGGACTGCCGGCGCACAATTCAACGGCACGATTCTTTGGCGCGGTCGGGTCACTCAGGAGGTCACGCACAACCCTATATGCTCGTGGGCGGACTGGAATCAGCTCTATGGTCCGGGCTTTATGAACCTCACCGGGTTTTTGCTCGACCTCCGCGGCGACACGGCCATCGGTCATAGCTTTTTTAGCGTTTACTGGGGGATCGGTGGAGGGACGACCAAGGGAACGCATTGGGACTACTTCGAGGGCAAGGCGTTCCCACAGCTCGACGATTTAGTCGAGACCGGCGTGCCCTACCAGCTCGTCTTTACGTTCGAGCACAACGTATTTAGCACGTCAACGCCGCACCGTTTGCGCCTCTGGATCAACGACGCGCTTTTTGGCGAGCACAAGACGGCGGTCGGGATCACTTGCCCAACCGGCGGGCGATTCTACGCCGCTACGTTTATCGGAATGACAGCGAACACGCTCCACGCGGCCGATGCGGACTTCGACGAACTAGAGATTCGCGCGTCAGTTTACGACGCGGACGACGTGGCCTTCCGTCACGCCGAGGGCTCGTGGACCCGGCCGACGCTCCCCGACCCGGATCTAGTCGCCTACTGGAGCTTTGCGGCCGATCAGTTTTCCGAGGTCACCGACTTCTCCGGGAACAACAACGACCTCGGTTGGACCAATATCAACTACCCCCCGGCGATCCCCGGCTGGACCTACATTCCGGCATCGGGCACGCGCATCCGATCGCGCTACATGGTGCAAGTCCAGCGTATCGACCCGATTCGCGACGGGCTCTCGGTTGCCGATGAGGTCGAGCTCGATTCGATAACCGCAATCGCGGACGACGCGCTCGGCTATCCGGGGATCGCGCTCCTCGGCTTGAAAATCCTCGCAAGCGAGCAGCTCTCAGGCAACCGCCCCGAGATCCTCTCGCTCGTCGTCGGGCGTGCGGACCTACCCCGATGGGATGGGCGCTCCGCCGACAGTCCCACTTTCACGCGCGGGCACTCGCGCAACCCGGCCGACCAGCTCGCGCTCGTGGCGACCGATGAGCTCGAAGGGGCCGGCAACTACTACTCGGCGAAACTCGTCGACTGGCCGGCGTTCAAGGGCTGGCGCGAATTCTGCGCGCGCTCGGTGTACGACCAACGCGGGAGCTTCCACGCGCTCTCGTTATCCAAGGTCACGGCGGCCTCGCTCGGTCTTAGCGACGACGATTACCCGAACGGCCTCTATCAGTTCGCCTTCGCGGAGCGCGTGCGCAACTACGACCCTGAGATTCGTATTCAAATCTCCGCGGTGGAAGATCCGGACTATCCTTCGGGCACGTTCGACACGGTTCACGCCTACATCAACACTCACGGGCTTTTCATTATGGCGGCCCCGTGGCCGGAGGGACTAGCCGACCCGACGACGAACCCCTACCTCTCGGCCACCGCGGCGCTCACTTGGCGCTTGCGCCCGCAAATTCAATCAGACCTAGTGCTGGGCGAGCGCAACGTCCGCTTCTGGGGCGTGGTGCAAATGCTCTGCGCGATCGGGCGCGCTACGCCGGTCCGCATCGGCGACAAGCTCTCGGTCGTTTGGCAGGACGCGAGGAGCCCGGTCGCAATGTTCAACGCGACCAACATAGACCGGCGCACCTTCCGCGCGCTCGCGCGCAGGCGGCAGGATCAGCCGAACGTGCTCACGGCGGAGTTCCAGGACGTCGACCTGCGCAACGAGCGCTCGGTCATTACGCGCACCCACCCCGAGCTCACACAACAAAGCTCGACAGCGCTTCGCGTCGCCTCTACGGTCGATATGAGGGGCGCAACCGAGCGGCACCAAGTCCGGCGCGAGCTCGACTACTTACTGCGCAGAGCTCGGGCCGAGAACCTCGAGCTCGAATTTACGGCGCTCCTCGACGCGATCTTCCTCCAAGTGGGCGACGTCGCGCTTATCACCTACCCCTTACCCGATTGGGCTGCCGGCGGCACCGTGCTTGTTTCGAGCGTCTCGGGATCGACGCTTACGATCGACCGCGAGGTCGTAATGCTCCCGAGCACGACTTACTACGCTGCCGTGCAGCAGCGCTCGACCTCAGAGGTCGCATACGTGGAGGTAGCAACGGCTGCCGGCACCTACGCCGCGGGCTCGACGCTAACGCTACTCCAGGCGCTCCCCTTCACGCCGGTCTATGGTGATCTCTGGGCCGTTGGCACCGAGACCACGGCGACACAACCCTTCCAGCTCTTCGGCCGCTCGTGGTCGCCGGGGACGCATTTCGTCAAGACCCGATGGGTGGCCTACGACGCGAGCGTTTACCCTGCCGACGATCACGGCCTAGGCGACGACGAGGTGGATATCTGGAGCGGAGCGCCGGACCACGAGAGCCTCGACCTCGGGATCGAGCGGGCGACGGCTGCGTTCTCCGAGGACACGGCCGAGGTCCAAGTGCGCGAGGAGGCCGGGCGCGACCGCAAGTCGGGAGCCCAGACCTACCACTTGCGCGTCACCTGGACCCCGCCGGCAAGCGAGCCCGCGTCGACCCGCATTTGGGCTGTGAGCTCCTCGGGCGTGCGCTACAACCTCGGCTCGGTCTCGGGCAGGAATGAGGCGCGCGTCGACGCCGGCAAGCTCCTACGCGGCGAGCGCTACAGGATCGCCGTGCAGCACGTCACGGCTCAGGGGGGCCGGAAGGAGCTCGGGCGGTGCCCGGCAGCCTACATGCGCGCGAGGTGCCTCTACGCGCGGCCACCGGCCCCGCTCTCGATCACCGCGGCCGGCGCGGGCGACTCCATTTGGTACGAGGTCGAGCTCCCCCCGGACTTCGCAGGGTGCGCGGTCGAGGTACGCCGCGGCGGCGCTTTCGTGGGCCGGACGGTCGGCATGATCCCAACCGGCGGCACCCTGCTCCCACAGTCCCTCGATTGGTCGACACACACGGGCCCGGCCGAGCGCGTCGAGGCGCGGCTCGTCACGGCCTCGGGCGTGCGCTCATCGGCGGCCGTCGGCTACGTGCAGCACACCCCGAGCGGCTCGACGATCCTCGCGCACCTGGAATACTCCCCGACCTGGACTGCGCCGGGTGGCAAGATCTACAGCGCCTCGCTCGGCTTCTTCGAGATCGGCGCGGCCGGCGAGCTCCGCTGGAATCCGAACTCGATCGGGCTCACTTCATACTTTGCGGGCTGGGAGTTTGACCTCGGGGCCTCTAAGCGCGTGCACGTCTCCGCGATCATCGACGGCACGCAAATCTCCAGCGCGACGCTCGCGAGCCTGCCTGCGCTCGGGCTCGACGATCCCGCGCTTTCATCTTGGACCGGCGAGGGCACGCTCGACAAGGCCGACCCCGCATTCGAGGCTCTGGAGATCGTCGTCGAATGGTCGCGCTCGCAAACGGGCGACCCCGAGTCGAACTGGATCCGCTTCGAACCGGGCTACCACTACATGCGCTCCGCGCGTTTCCGCATCGGCATAACGCGGCCGAACACGACCGCTGACGTGCGCCTATTACGCTTCGAGGCCGTCGCTAGAGAGTTCACCCCATGAGCCAGATAGCCACATTCGACATCAGGAAGCCGCTTTCGATCCTCTTCGAAGATCTCAACGCGCAGTCACTTGCGGTCGCCTCCAACCAATCGGGCGACGATGCGCCAGTCATCCCCGTCGCGCACGGGTTCTGGGCAGATAAGACCCTGCGCGCCATGCGCCAGTATTGCTTCGACACCGACGATGGCGCACGAGCACTTTGGACCCTAGAGAGCGGGCCCTACGCGATCATTCCGCGGAACGTGACTGGTAACGTGACGATGAACGACGCTATAGCGGGCGCGGGCATATTTCACACCTGGACCCAGAACAACACTACGGGCGGCGCGCACACGGTCACGCTCCCCCTTAGCGCGAACGCGCCGAACTCAATACTCGGGCACGTCCTAACGGCCGGCGCCAACCCGGCGACGATCGCGTGCCAGGGCGGCGACCTCCTCCGAGACCCGAGCGGCGCCGGCACATCGAGCTCTATTGCTCTTCAATCTGTTGGCGATCAAGTCGTGCTCTACACGGTAGGGGACGGCTTCTGGCGAGTGCTCGACGAGCGCGTCGCGGGACTGATCTCAAAAACCGGCGCGTACTCGATGGGCCCATGGGACGGCGGCGTTTTGGCCGATGCGACAGGCGGCGGATTTACGGTCACGCTCCCCGACCCGGCTCGCGCTCTCGGGCGTACGCGCGCGGTCGCGCGAATGAATGCAGGCGGCGGAGCGGTCACGGTCGCCACCGCGGCCGGCACAATTTCGGGGGCAGCTACCGACGTCTTAGGCGCTCAGTACGTGGTCGGCAAGTACCTCGCAACCGCCGGCTCGTGGCTCAAGCTCTAGGCGGACTACGCACCAATGCACAGCACCCCCGCTCTGGATTTCTCCGGGGCAGGGGTGCTAGTGTGGCCGATGACTAGGGCGGCGCGAGAGCAGCATAGGGCGGCTCCGCGTCACCGGCAAGGGTGACATGCAAAAGCTGGCATATCTCCCGCTCTACACGCGGGATTGGTTCGCGGATCCGCTCGTTACCGGCCTCACGTTTGAGGCGCGCTCTATCTACCTCGCAATGCTCCTCGTTTCGTGGGAGATCGGGCCGCTCCCAAACGACCCCGCATGGATCGCGCGGGCGATCCGCTACGACGGCGAACCACCCTTCGCCACGATCGAGCAAGTGCTCGCGGGATTTTGGTCGCTGTGCGAAAACGCATGGACGAATACGCGCCTTGAGTTAGAGCGAGCGAAATCGCGCTCGCTTGTGGAGGCTGCGATCGAAAACGGGCGGAAGGGCGGAATACGCTCAGGAGAGGCCCGCAAATGGCGTTCGCGAAGCGGAATCGAAGCGGACGCGAAGCAAAATCGAAGCGACCCTTCGATTTCGCTTGAAGCGGAATCGAAGCGGAACCAAAGCGACCCTTCGGTTTCGCTCGAAGCGGAATCGAAGCGGACGCGAAGCAAAATCGAACTATCTCAATCTCAATCTCAAGATAAAACCCCTCCTATCCCCCCCTTGCCCCGCGGGCCGGGACCCTGGGGCGCTCTTCAGCCCGAGACCTGGCTTGCGCGCGCAGTCGACGAGCACAGAGCCGCGGTCACAGCCGGAGACAAAAGCCTCGCCCGAGCCGCCAGGGAGATAGTTCAGGAGCGGGCCCGACTCGCCGGCCTACCCGAGCCGGCATTGCAGGAGATCCCCCTCACCGAGGCGGAACAGGCAGCTCTCGCTCGATGGGCGCCCCGCATAGCGCAGGCCGGAGGCTGAGATGGCCCGGAAGACTAAGACACAGCCAGAGCCCGAGAGCGGGCCTCCTAGGAAGCCTGGAGCTGTGCTCGTCAGGCCCGCAAAGCCGTGCTATTGCTGCCGTCGGAGCGCCTACTGGCGACTTGCCGGCCCGGACTCTCCGGCTCGCCCCTGGATCTGCGCGCGGTGCCACCCACCCGTTACTCACCTACCCGAGTCCGAGATCGAGCGCCTAGATATCCCTGAACCGGCCTAGACCTTTGTTCTCTTATCCGAACGATGCACGAAAGATCGTACAAGAGGCCGCCAGAGCTGGGCTGGGCTGGCTTGCCGGCGCACCCGCGGTCCCTTGCCGGCCTAGGCAAGCGGGAGTAGGGTGGAACCATGAACCCGCGCACTAAATACCTCGCCCAACTACTCGCCCTCGCTCTCGCCTCGTGCGCGAACACCGCGGCACGTCTCGACGAGTACGGCGCACAACTCGCGAACGCGCTAATTTCCGTGGAGCAACTCAAGGGTGGCTATCAAGACGTCGCCCAAGTGCTCGCGGACCCGCTCGCGACCCAGGAGGATATCGACACGGCAAAGGCCAAGCTCGAGCGCGATATCGGCAATGTGCGCTCGGAGATCTCAGAAACACGCGAGGCGCTCTCAGACGTAGGCGCAGCGTTCAAGCAAGACGTCGCGGCCGTAAAGGAGGCCGCCCTCAGCGCGGCTACTGGATTTATTCCAGGCGTTGGCGGGACGGGAGAGAACGGCATCGTCTCGATCGCGGTCGGCGCGGCGCTTTGGTTCCTTCGCGACTGGCGGAAGAAGCAGGGCAATGACCCGACCATGAAAGCGCTGCGCGACGAAATGGCCAAGACCGCGGCGGCAATCGCAGCGGGCTCCAAGGGTGCAGGAGGGGGGACCCCCCCGCCTGGATAGAGCGTTAGGAGATACAGCGGGGAGGAGCCGAGCACGGAGCTCGGCTCCTTTTTTTGTTTGGTGGCTTGACGCGGGAGTCAAACACGCCTAGGCTCCAGCTATGGCACCTATCAGCGCCAAAGACATTCGAGCGCTCCTCGCGCAACAAAACGGCGCGGCTGAGAAAGCTCCGACTCTCCGGCACAAATACAGAGCCAAGGCATGCGAGGCCGACGGCATCAAATTCCCAAGCCTGCGCGAAAGAGGGCGGTACTTCACGCTCTCACAACTCAAGCGGGAGGGCGAGGTGCTTTTCTTCCTTCGGCAGGTCCCTTTCCACCTACCGGGTGGGAAAAAGTATGTGCTGGACTTCCTCGTCTTTTGGTCCGATGGCCGCGTCACCGCGGAGGACGTGAAGGGCGTGCGCACGCCACGCTACCAGCTAGCGAAGAGCTTGGTCGAGGCTGTCTATCGGCCGCTCGTGATCGAGGAGATCTAGCAGACCATGACGACCAGAGATTTCGACGGCGTTACTTCCCACCCGCTATCGTGGCCCGCGTCGTGGCCGAGATCCAAAACTCGCTTTCGCGGACGCCGTGATGGGCGCACGGGTTATTGCGTCTGAGATCGAGCCGACACACTTACCGGATGCGCCGACTGTCTGGGAGCAAAAGCCATGACCACACCTAACGACATTGCCTCGATCCGCGCGCTGGCGGAGCGGCTGCTGGAGATGGAGTCGAAGGCGACGAAAGCGCCTTGGCACGACGCGAATCGCGGCATCGGATTCGAGGTTCACGGCGACCGCGAGCGTCCCGATGGATGCTGGATTGGCCCGGACTGCCCCAACATCACGGGGGGGGGCTTCCGGGGCACGATTGATAGCGAGCACGACGCGCGCATCGTCGCAGAATCCCGCAACGCGATCCGCCCGCTCTGCTCGTGGCTGATTGCGATGATTGATGCTTTGGCTGAACACGGTGAAGAAAAAATCTTTGTCGAGTTCAAAACGATCTACGCCCGCGCCGCCGAGCTGGTGCACGAAAGGGACCAACAACATGGAACTGTTTGAGGTCACGTTCGATTATTCGGATTTGTTGTCTCGTCCAATAACAACATACGACCCGGCTTGGATCGCGCCGCGAAAGACGGTAACCACCTACGCCGTCGTCCACGGAGAGTACGGAGGAGCAATGATCTCGGCAGCGTGCCGCGTCGCACTGGCGCATCGCCTCGGTGCGGAGTGGTCTAATGGAGATTGGAACCCCGTGGTGACTGGCGCGAAGTATCTTGGCTCATGTATGGTGCAAGAAGCCGCCGAGCTGGTGCGCGAAAGGGAGGGGCAATGAGCGCTTTGAACCAACACAAAAATCCTGGCGGTCTAGCCAAGAAATGGCGTCTACGTCTAGTCTGTTGTGGCCGAGACGACGGCATAGCCTACTTTGGTTCCGAGGATGATGCCGAATCGTTTAGGAATTCCTACACCAGCGGCTCGGGAGTAGATCCGCGCGGCTACTCGGCCCCAGAATATGGCAGCGCGGGACATCGTCGAGCAGCGATCAAAGAATACGTCGGAGGGGCGGATAATGAGTGCGCTGGATCCTAACGGTATTGTTGCGCGCATCTTTGCCGTGCTCTCGGAATTGTCCGATGCGAAGTACATCGAGAAGCTCGGGCCGAGGCTGTTCGTGGAGATATGCAGCATCAGGATGACGCTTTCGCCGAACGCGATCCGCGAACTTCAACCCTCTGAATCCAAGACGCCAATCGGCGACACAACGGAATCGCACGGTCTATGTATTGTCATAGCTGATCGTGGGCTCGTCTGGGTTGGTCGTGTGGTAACGAATGCGCAGTGGTGCTACGTCGATAAGGCCCACACTATTCGACGGTGGGGCACGACGAAGGGTCTCGGCGAACTTGCTAGCTGTGGCCCGCTGGCAAACACAGCACTCGATCCAGTGGATAGCGTGCGCGTCAGTATGCGAGCGCTGATCGCGCTCTTGCCGTGCGCGGAGGAAAGATGGTCGATGTGATTTACTGCGGCGACGGCTACGGCAACGGCGACGGCTACGGCTACGGCTACGGCGACGGCGACGGCTACGGCGACGGCTACGGCGACGGCTACGGCGACGGCTACGGCGACGGCTACGGCTACGGCTACGGCTACAGCAACTAAAACATGAACAACAGAGCAAAACTCACACTCACCAACGACGACACATGCGCGGCCATCGCATACTGGCTCTGCGAGTCGTGCGCCAAGGCGATCGAGGAAAAGCACAGCAAGGGGGGGAAATGAACCCTGCCAAGGTCGCCGAGGGCCTCGCGCTCGCGCGCGCCGAACGCGCGGTTATCAAGGCGGGGCGTCGTGGTGATCGGTGCGAGCGGGCGGAGTTGGATGTTGCGCTCCCGTGCTGGAAAGATTGGGTCAACACGGGCCCGGAGAGTGTTGGGCTAGCTAACCCTCTCTGCCCCGCGTGCGTTCGCAACGCTGGCCGCAGAAAAAGAGAGGTCGAGCTCTCCCGTAAGATCGGCGCCCTAACCGGGGCGCTCACCAGGTACGGACTAGAGAAGGTCAAGTCTAAGAGTGGAAACTAAAACAGAAGAGATCCGCGCGCGATTCTGGCGCAAGGTACGCAAGGGCGAGTCGTGCTGGACGTGGACGGCTTGCATTACAGAAACCGGCTACGGGCGCTTCGGCGCCGGCAAGCTATGGCAAGCGCATCGGTACTCCTGGACGATCGAGTACGGGCCGATTCCCGCCGGCCATTGCGTGCTCCACCGATGCGGGAACAGGCTATGCGTTAGACCCGAGCACTTGTTTGTCGGCACGAAAATCGAGAACGCGAGAGACAGAGCGTCTAGGGGGCTATACCGATCTCTGCGGGGAGAGCAGCACGGCGCGGCTAAGCTAACCGACAGAGCGGTGCGAGAGATCCACTCTAACTACCGGCGCGGGATGGGTGGCGAGTTTGCGCGGCGTTACAACGTGAGCGCAGACCTAATAACATCCATCGCTCGCCGCAAACATTGGAGGCACGTCGAGTAGGCGGCGAGATTGCAAAGGTCGGCGTGGCTTGCCCTACCCGCCGAGCATTTTCCCCAGGGCATCGAGGAAAAGATGAGAAACTGGACAAGCGTTCTAGCGTTACTTGTTCTCTCTGGTGTGACCCTTGGTCTGGGGGGAGGTGGAGTAGGCGGGATGCCTTACTCCGCGGGAGCGGCTGCGAGCGGTGGGCCGGGTGGCGGCGGGGCGGATCACCACAAGCAGGTTGTAGAGCCAGGAGAGTCGGTAACGACCAACGGGCGGACGATCACGAACGACGCCGACAGCGGAGGCAATGCAACCGTCACGGTCATCCACCCAGGCACACCGGGCGCGCGCGTCATCGTGACGAGTAAGTCGCAATTCAAGGGCAAGGTCGAGGGCCTCAAGGTCGACGATGAGGTCACCCTCGGGTATGGCGTGCGTGTCAAGATCGTTGGAACGGGCGGAGAGATCGACGTTAGCGGCGGCTCGCGGGTCGAGGTCAAGAACGAGGGCCAGCAAGGCGGCCCTAATATGCTTTCAACGCTACCGAATGGGAACGTGATCGAAACCACGCCGGGCTCAACGAGCATTATCAACACACACTAAGCGGAGCTAAGAAAATGACCGGCAGAGACCAAGACCCTTCGAGAGCCTCGCTCGCCGTCGGCGGCTGCGCAGCACTTGTTATCGGCTTCGTCGGTGGCTTGGCTCTCTGCCGAGTAACGCCGCAGCCGGCCGCGCTCGAGCCCGCGGAGCTGACGACCGGGGCGCAGACCTCAGACCTAGGAGGCGAGGCACCGCCCGCGGTGCGATTGGTCGAGCCTCCAGTGACGCGCGAGGGCGTGCCGGTGCTGCCCGAGCCGATCGCAAGCGTAGAGCCACCCGTGGATTCAGCGGCGCTCGCGGCGAGGATCATTGAACTTGAAGCGGAGAACGTCGAGCTCGAACAACTCCTAGGAGGGTGCGGTGGATCGGCGTACGCGCGAGCCTGGGCGTCTGGCGAACTCAAGGGCGCAACCCAACAGGAGCTCGACTGGGTACGCGCGATCCTGGAGTATGCTCCCGTGGAGGTCCAAGCCGGCGATACCGACTGGCTGCTGCGGCGCGTACGACTGGACGACTGGCGCGACCTCGGCGGAATCGAGAAGGCGATGAAAGATCACTTCGGCTATGCGCGCGTGGCGAGAGCTGTGCGCGGCACGAAAAAAGAAGCTCTCTTCGAGGACGACTAGCGCAAAAAGGCTTGACGCCGGCGTCAAGCCCAGCTATGATTGCGTGAATGGGAGGTACACAAGATGGAAATCTCGTAAGAGCGTTCGGATATCAGCTAGTGCGCGACGGCGTAGAGAAGTTCGGCATAGACTGCGAGCGCGTTACCGATGGCGTGGTAGACGAGGCGTGGAGCATGGTGCCTCACTGAGGGGAGATGTTGCGGACGGGGATACCTAACATGGAGCAAAGTATGACGGTGGAAATAAACGCAGATGACGTTTCACGCGCATTCAATGCAGCAATAAATAAAGCGGCAGAGGTCAGCAATGAAAACGAATGTTTATACAGACTTGTGGCCACTATCTTAGCGGCTCTACCAGACACATCATTCGTTGAATCCAAGGTAAAGGAGTACGGCAGGGCAGAAACAAGAGCATCGTGGAGTCATCCGCATAAAAAAATCCACGACGCACTCTCTGCATTTGGATTGTATTACCATCGGGACCGCCACAATAAACTAGCCAAGGCAATCGGCCTGGCTACGGATACTGACACTACCCCATGAAGCGGTAGCAAAAAAGCCGCGCCCGTTTCTCAGGAGCATAGCGCTGCTGGGATGAGAGAGGAGCGCACCGACCCATGAGCACACCCAAAACAATCGCCGCCCTCTTGAACGATTCCGCGACCGACTATCGGAACTCGCGCGTACAGCCCATGAAAAAACAATCAATTGAAACGGTCACTGCGCGCCAGGTCGTCGCCCTCTTGGCAGCCAGGCACACGCGCGATTGCTTTTTCGCCGAGGTGAAGGATGGTCCGACTTGGGGCGCGGCGCCCATGCGGATCGACGCGCTAGAGCGTCACGCGGTTGACGTTTGGCCTAAGAAGTAAAAGGAGCGGCAATGGACACACGAACGGGCGAAATTGTGCACTTGACGGCGGCGGAGGCGGCACTGCACGACATGAATCGCAAAGAGCGGCGCATGTACGCGGCCGAGCAAAGACGTGAGGCGCGGCGCGAGAGGAAGCGCGGGTCGTCTTGGTAAAGATACAAGTCGCTATCAAGATCCAACCGCCACACCCCGACCTCCACCTACGGACTTGGCGCGCGATTGCGGACGTCGGCGCGGACCTCGCGCGAATCGCCCAAACGCGCGAGCAACTGCCTGCGCGCGTCGAGGGCGGCAACGGAAACGGCGATAAGTGGGTTATCGAAGTCGTGGAGTCGCCCTTTTGATCCGGCGCAAGAAGCCGATCGAGCGTAAGAAACGCCTCGCGAGTGTCTCAGCGAAGCGGCTCGCCGCGCTCGCCGAGTACGACCTGACCCGGCGCCGAGTGCTGGCCGAGGCCAAGGGGGCTTGTGCGCGGTGCGGGTGGCGGCCCAAGCGCGCTGGACTGGACGTGCACCACATCGTACCCCGCTCCCGCGGGGGGCTCCTCGGGCCTTGTGTGGCACTCTGCCGGCGGTGTCACGACGAACTCCACCACGGGACGACGGCAGACCGGGGGCGGTGGATCCGCAAGAAATCCGCGGGAGAGCTTGACCTGGGCGTCAATCCAAGCCGATAATCCGGGCATGGAAACTGGCACAAAAAACGGCGTGCGTTGCGTGGTACTAGAGGGCTCCCCGTGGTGGGTGCTTGACGAGGGCGAGGTCAAGCCGCGCGGGTATAACCCCGATTATTTCGCTAGACTCGCCGAGCTGTATCGGGCCGAGTGCCCGCGTGAGTTCGCGGCGAGACCTGGCGCGATCGAAACGTCAATCGCCGAGGGCCTCGTGCCGACACACTTCGCTAAATGGGTGGCGCGCCGCTACGCCGACGAAATCGTGCGGCAGATAGCAGAGCAGAAAAAGGCGGAGGCGCAAGCAAAGGAGCCTCGGCGTAGAGATGCCGACGCGCTCGCATCGCGGCTCGCCGATCACGGGATACTCGACGAGGCGCGGGCCATCGTGGGGGTCGACAGAGACGACTCAGAGAGTCTGCACATGGTCGGCGCGATCCACCGGCTCGCCGAATACGCCGCTCTACTCGGCTATCAGCACGCGCTAGAGACCTCGGGCAAAGCCCTAGAGGCAATTCACGGCACAGTCGAGGCCGCGCTCTCGGAGCTCGGACTATGACCACGATCGAAAGCTTGCGCCTGAGCCCGACGGCAATCGGGGAGTATCTTTCCTGCGGTCACCGCTACTACATCGACCGCGTGCTCGCGCTCCCCAAGAACCCCAAGACGCGCTCGCTCGCGCTCATCGAGGGCTTTTCGATGCACAAGGGCATCGAGTGGATCTTCCGCGACCGCGCGGCGCAGGGCGCGGGTATGTGGGAAGAGTGTCGAGATTTTGTCGTCGACCACCATAGCGGCGAGCTCGCGAAAGGCTGGCGCGTCGACGACGTGGTCTCTGGGCCGGCGGGGGAGGCGGCCACAAGCCGCGCGCGAACGCTCGCTCTTGTGCGGTGCGTTTGGGATGCGCGAGAGAACTTCGGCCCCATCGCGGCGGAGGACGTCGAGCGCGAATTCAACTACACGGTAGCAGCGGGCGCAGACGGGCTACCGATTACGTTCCGATGGCGACTAGACCTCTACTCGCGCGCGGCCGGCGTGCTTTACGAGTTCAAGAGCTCGACGCGCTCGCCTTCGGATGGCGACCGCATGAGCCTACAGTCTGCCCTCTATGCTTGGTCTATCATGGACGCGGGGCTCCCGCTCGTCCGAGTCCAGCGCGAAACGATCGTCGCCGACAAGGCTGGAAAGAAGCCGGCGCGGATCTCCGAGGAATCGTGGGGCCCGCCCGCTCCGGATGAGATGGCCCGCTATTTCGGGCGCATCGACACGATCGCCCGCGCGATTGCGAAAGGCGTTTTCGTGCCAGCAGTCCAGGACGGGCCGAGCGCTTGGGTATGCTCTCCAACCTATTGTCAACGCTGGACGGAGTGTCGATTCGGCACTGGGAATAAATAGCATGAGGAACACAGAGGGGGAGCAAGAGGCGGTCGGGCGTCGAGTGCGCGAGCTCAGGATCGCAAAGGGCTGGACGGCCGAGGAGGTCGCGCGCGAGCTCGGCTTCGGCGCCGCGGTCATTACTCGCATCGAGTTAGCGCGCCGGCCTCTACGTCTCGTGCGCCTCCAGCAAATAGCACAAGTCCTAGGCGTCGACGTCGCGGACTTTTTCCAAAGGCAACCAAAGAGAGATAAGGCAACAAATGGCAAAGGCAAAAGCAAAAGAAACAGTAGCGGTCGAGCCGCGCGTTAGATTGCGAGGTCTCAAGCTCGATAGGGTCGCGCGGATCAAGGGTGCTGCCCTGGAGTTCGCGGAGGACTCAGGCATCGTCGAGATCAGCGGCGCGAACGAGCAGGGGAAAAGCTCGCTCATCGAGTCGATATGGGTCGGGCTCGGCGGGACTAAGCTCCAGCGCCCGATCCACGGCGACGCTAAGAAGGGATCGGCAGAGGTATACCTAGACGTGGATCGCGAGGGAACGGTCTCGAAGATCCGCGCGGTGCGCTCGTGGAAGATGGGCGACGACGGAGAGGTCAAAGAGAAGCTAGAGGTATTCGGGGACGAGGACCGCAAGCTCGCGAGCCCGCAGGCCGTGCTCGACTCGCTTTTGACGACGATCGCGTGGGACCCCTTCCGCTGGCTCGACCTCGCGCGAAGCGGGCTACCCGGCCGGCGAAAGATGGTCGCCGAGCTCTTGGAGGGACTCCGGGTCGGCACGCCGCCCGAGCTCCTGGATATCGCGGCAGACCACGACCTCGCCGCACCCGAGGCGCGCGGGGCTGCGAACGATGCGATCGAGGTGGTCGACAAGGCTTTACGCGCCAAACGACAGCATATTTTCGGCCTGCTAAAGCAGGACGATGCCGTGATAGCTCAGGCGCCAACCGGGCCCCGTGTTCAGCCGCCAGACCTGCGTGCACTCACCGAAGAGTACGAGATAGCAAAAGCCGCGGTCTCGAACGCGCAAAACTGGATCACCGCAAAGGCGGACGCGGAGCGGCAAATCGAGGCCGCAAAGGCGCGTCTCGCCACCCTAGAGAAGGCCGCAGCCGATTCAGCGCGGGCCCTCGCCGCAGTCTACACCGCAGCCGAGGTCGAGAGCGGGGAGGCGCTCGCGAAGCGCGCAGAGGCAGCGCGCGAGAAACTAGCCGGCGCAAACGAGACCGCGCAGAAGGCCGCGGCGTGGGCTCGAGCGGACGAGGCTAAGGCAAAGCGCGACAAGCGAGAGGTCGACCACGCGAAGCTCCAGAAGGCAGTCGAGCGCCTCGCGCAAATGCGGATCGACCTCCTCGCGGGCGCCGACCTGCCGGCCGGGCTCGCGCTCTCCGAGGATGGCGCGCTCTCGTACAAGGGCGTGCCCTACCCCGATCAAGCATCGAGCGAAGAGCAAATCACCACGGCGCTCGCGGTCGCGGTCGCAACGCGGCCTAAGCTCCGGCTCCTGCGCGTGCGCGACGGGAACCGCTTGGACTCCAAGCACAAGCGCGCGCTCGCGGAGTGGCTCAAGGAGAACGACGTGCTCGCGCTCGTCGAGATCGTCGACGAGTCGGGCAGGGTTGGAATCGTGATCGAGGACGGCGAAGTCGTAGCAGATAACCGGAGCACAAAATGAACCAAGCATTAGAGATCGACAGACTCATCGAGCGCTCGCGCTTCCCGCGGATCCCCTGGCCCTCGCGGCGGTCGGCAAATCGAATCGCGCGCAACACGGGCGAGCTCCAAGACGCGCTCGACAGCGCACGATCAGGCGACGTTATCGCTCTCGTCGGGAAGGACTTTTGGGGCGGCGTCAAGATCCGGCAGCCTTGGGCCAATGCATCGCCGCGGGATCTGACATGGGCCCCACCACCGCGAGACCAATGCGTGGTGGCCCTCGTCAATGGCAACGCTTCCGGGGTTAGGCCGCGGCTCCACGGGATCGCGTGTCAGAAGATGGCGCGCGGGAGTGAACTTTGGCTCGTCGACGTCGCGCTAAAGCCGGCGGAGTATTGGAACGACGAGAAGCAGCAGGACGAAAGCGGCGCGTCGATCATCGGCTCCTGGGAGGGCCTCGACTGCGCGATCCGCGGGAAGGACATCACATTTGCGGACGCCGACGTAGCAACCGGCTACGGCGGATCCGGCGCTAAGTGGGGATGGCGGACCGATACCTTCTCTTTCATGTGGGAGGACTGCGCGAGCGCGCCGAAGACAACCGTCCAGGAACACTACGGCTACGCCGTGAATCCTGCCTTCCATGCGATGAAAAACTGCAAGCTCTCCGGCGTAGGAAGGACGATCGTCCAAGTCGGCACGCGCGCGGCTGTTGCGCGCCCGTGCGGATGGCTCGGCGTGCTCTATGAGGGGTGCGAGTTCGAGGATGCATTCTGCGGATCAGCGACCCCCGGAAACTCCACGCTCTTCGGCTATCCGGGCTTGACCATCTACCGCAATCACAAGATCAAGAACCTGGGCCGCACGATCACGGGCGACGACGGCGAAACGGTCAAGCTCGACCCGGCCGCTGGGCTCGTGGTTTTTCAGACCTTCAACTACGGCGGCAACATATTGGATCCTAGCTCCTTCTGCGCCACGCATACCCTTGTCCTCGACAACGTGCAGGTAGAGGTCGGGGAAGGCCAGCTCGACGCGGTGCTACTCGAAAGCACCCGCTATGCGCACGTCCGAAACCTCGACATAAGCGCCAGTGCGCCAGGCGCGCGCGTGGTCAATATACCGGGGATCTACGGCGCGAGTGGAGTGCAAGACCTCTACCTCTACGGAGAGGAGACGGTGCAAAAACTCCTCGGCCTCGTGCGTTCGAGGCAGGGCGCGCCAGGCACCAAAAAATGGCAAGTCTGGACAGAGCAAGAACTACGCGAGCTAATCGTCGCCACGCCGCGCTAGCGTTCGCCCCTCTCTCCCAAAGCCAACGGGCGCCAGCGGTGCGCGCGACTAATGGCCGGGGGCGTGGTTGCATGAGGAACGGCGGGCCGGCCGTGCACCGCAGGCCTAGGGATGCAAAGCTTCGGCTTTGCATCCCTTTTTTTGCTTGACCGGGGAGTCAAGCCATCCGATAGTCTCTGCGGAGGTTATGCGTGCAAGCAAATCATTCGGTCGGAAAGATTATCGGCACGGCGGTCTACGCCGCGGCCCTCATCGTTGGCTCCTACTTCGCCGCGTGGGCGTGGGTTGGTTTCCAGTGACACTGAGCAAGAGCGAGGCGCTATACCGCGCCTTCCTCAAACGCCACAGGGCAAGTCCTGAGATACACGCCGCCTTTGGCAAGTGTATGCGTGAGGCGGTCCGCGCGGGATGCACGCGCATGGGCGCGCGGATGGTCTGGGAGCGCGTTCGGTGGGAGTTCCACATCCGCGCGAGTTCGCCGTTCAAGCTGAACGACCACGACGTTCCTTTCCACGCGCGGCTTTGGCAGCGCGAGAACCCGAACAATGCAGCAATCTTGAGGACGAGGAGGTCCTACGCCGATGAGTGGATCTAAATTCTTGGCCGTTTGGATTATGGGCGCCTTTGCATCCGCGGCGCTCATCGCGGCTTACTTTCTGGAGACCGGCCGGCGCGAGCGGCAATGCTTCCGCAAGTGCCCGCTCGAAACGCTCGGTCGCGACTTCGAGGGCCCGAACTCCTACGTGGTCGTGCACTACTGCGCGCGACACGACTTTCACCACGTCGAGGACGTGCCCGAGGCCGTTTGGCTGGAACTGCGCAAGGCCGGAGTCCCGGAACTTAGGAGGTAGCTATGTCAATCATGCTTGTGGTGATCTTCACCCCGACCCACCCAGGGACGCACGCCTTCCTCGGACAGGCGGCGGACTCAATAGAGCGCGCGGCGGAACGCATCGCCGAGCCCGTCGTTATGGCGTGGAGTGTGCTCGTCAACGGCGGCGGTATTCCGCCGGAGATTCCGCGGCAGGGTGGCGCGCGGGTTTACTCGCACGTGGTCGAAGGCTCGGGGCGTATCGGCGGGCTCAAGAAGCTCGCGGTCACACACCCGCAGATCGACGCGACGATGCGCAAATTCTCCCCGCGCGACGTCGTGCTCGTCGAACTTGACGCCGACGACCTGCTCCACCCCGACGCGCTCTTGAGGGCGGTCGAGGCTTTCAACGCGCGACCCGAGCTCCAAATGTTCTACGGCGATTGTGCGCACTTCCGGGCCGGGCCCGGCGGGTGGCGGGCGGAACTACCATTCCAGCCGGCGCTTGGGTGGGAGAGCTACGCGCACCGAGGCCCAGGCTTAGAGCTCGTGGTAAATAAGCAATGGCCCGTCGGGCCGGACACGCTATCGAGCATCCTCTTCTCGCCCGATCACCTGAGGGTCTACCGCCTCGAAGGGTATGAGGCCGTGGGCGGTCACGCCGACCTCCCGATCTGCGACGATCACGACCTGACGCAACGCCTCTTCCTGCGCTATGGCTACGGCGCCTTCGCGCGCGCTCAGGAGTGTCTCTACTACTACCGCCGGCACGACGAGCAGCGCACCACGGCGAAAGGCGTCGACGACATCCAAGCCGAGTCGCGCAAGCTATGGCAATCGCGCGGGCTCGCGCTCGCGCTCAAGCATGCGCGCGACCAGGGCTGGCTCAGTGTTGATCTAGGATCGACCGCGGCGCCGGCTCAGGAGTTCGACCGGTACTACGATCTGCACGCAGGGCCAGGAGTCGAACCCTTGGATCTTACTGGCGAGTGGCCGCTCAGAGATTCATCGTGCTACGTCATCCGCGCGAGCCATGTACTCGAACACCTCGCCGATCCGCACCTCGCAATGGCTAAGGCGTGGAGAGCGCTCACGCATGGAGGGCTCCTCTTCCTAGAGGTGCCGCTCGCCACCGGAGCCGGAGCCTTCATGGACCCGACGCACAAGAGCTTTTGGGCGGCAGAGTCGCTTGCCTACTACACCGACCCGCACTTCGCGCGATGGATCAGCGGCACGCCGCAGGGCTTCGCCTTATGCGCGACGAGCCGGCGCCAGCGCTACGCGCAATTTCAAACGATCTCATCGGAGGTCGGAACGCTACAGCTCGCGGGCTCGCTCAGCGATCGGAACGTGCCGGTCCTGCGCGCGGTGCTCGCGGCGATCAAAGACCCATCCGGCTTCCGAATTCCGGGCCGGAACTTCTGGCAGGAATGGAGGGCCTAGTGGAACCTATCGCAATGGATCAGACGATCGAATCGTGGCTCGCAACGGTGCAGGTAGTGGACGGCGTACCGCAATGGAAGAGCCTCGGCGACCTCTACCAGTTTGCACGCCTGCTCGCGCAGGCCGGGCTCGCTCAGTCCGGCGAGACGGTGCCGCAGACATTCTGCCGTTTGCTCGTCGGCATGCAGCTCGGGCTCCAGCCGATGCAGTCACTCGTCGCAGTCTCGCGCTTCGGGCCGAGTCTTCGCCCATCGCTCGCCTACGCGACGCACCGGCTATCGGTCGAACTACCTGGCGCTCGCGTCGAGCCATGGTACGAGGACGGGGACGGCGAGCGCTTGCCCGGCCGGCCCTACGGGATCAAGCCTGGCGACGACATACTCGCGGTTTGCCGGATCACCTGGGAGGATGATGTCGGCCCGCGTGAGGTCATCGAGAGCTACCACCTGGCCGAGGCCACAGCCGAGGGGCTCTTCCCCGGCCAGCCCGGCACGTGGTGGGCGAAGTCGCCGGCTCACTCGCTAATGACCCGCGCGACCCGATGGGCGATCCTGCGCGCATGCCCTCAGGCCCTAGGTCTATCCGACGGAGGAGACGACGATGAGCCGCGGGCGGCGAAGGTCATCGTCGGCACGGGCGCGGCGACCCCGCCGGATCCGGTCCATGCCAAGGCTGATAAGCCAGCGCCGAAGATCACGGCCTCGACGCTCGGACCTATGCAGACGTTTACTCTGGCGGAATTGACCGAGTCCAATAGGCGGACAATCGTCGCCGACAAGCCGGCCAAGGCCAAGCGGAAGCGGAAGCCAGATACCTTCGGCGAGCCGAGAGGCGAGGTCGCGGCCGACACAGTAGCAAGCGGCGATATCCACGAGGCGCAAGCCACTCTAGAAGCAGTCCGTGGGGTGCTGAGCTTCCCCGAGTTCGAAACCCCCTACTAGGGGGGGCGTTCGCTTTGGGGCCCGCCGATGGCTACTTTGTACCCATGGCCGCCAAGCTCCCGAACATGGTGCGGGGCGATACGTACCCCGTCTCGATCGACCTCTCCGCCTACGGCATTTCGATCGTGGGCCACAAGTTCTCGCTAACGCTCAAAGACGACCTAATCGACGCGGACGCGGACGCGGCGCTCCTCCACTCGGAGACGGTGCCAGCAGGCGCGGAGGGCGACGCGGGCTTGCACTTACTCCAGGTCGAGGCAAGCGAGACTACAGTGCTTGAGCCGGGCGAGTATCACTACGACTTGCAGTGGATTCGGCCCGGCTCGCCAGATCAAGTCTTAACGCTCATCTTCTCGGGCGAACAAGTCGACGGCTCCGATATCCCGAAGATCGCCGTCCTAGCCGACATTCGGCGGGAGACGACTTGACCACCGTCGTCGTCACACCGGGCGTCGGATCTGCCTTCACCGTCGAGGTCGTGCTCGCGGCAATCCAGGCGAAGGTCTCGACGGTCGTCTCCCTTCCGGGCGCACAAGGTCCGCCGGGTACGCCGGGCGGAGTGTTTGCGTGGCGCGGTCCTTGGGCGAACGCCACGGCATATGAGGTCGACGACGGCGTTTCGCTCGGAGGCAGGAGCTACCTTTGCCTCGCCGATCACACCAGCTCGCCGAGCGACGCGCCAGACCAACCCGGCGGGGATGCCTTCTGGGACTTGCTCGCGGACAAAGGCGCGCAGGGTGCGCAGGGCGTTCAGGGTACGGGCGCTGGCTACGCCGGCACGAGCTCTACTAGCGAGACGGTCGGCACGGGCTCGAAGACCTGGGAGGTCGAGCCGGGCCTCGCCTTCATTGCCGGCGTGCGCGTGCGCATCGTGCGCGCTACCGACTCGGGGACTTGGCTTGAGGGCCTCGTCACCGCATACGTCGTCGACTCGCTTACCGTGGACGTCGACCGCACCCAAGGCGCGGGCACGTACTCTAGCTGGCTCGTCTCGCTCCACGGCGACCGAGGTCCTCAGGGGGCGGCCGGCGGGGCAATGTCGTGGACCGGCGCCTGGCTCACCGCGACCGGATACCTCATCGACGACGCAGTTGAGCACGGCGGCTCGTCTTACATTTGCACCGCGGGGCACACATCGGCGGCCTCTACAGAGCCCGGCGTAGGCGCCTCGTGGCAAACGGTCTGGGACCTCATCGCACAGGAGGGCGCGGACGGAGCGGCTGGTGCGCAGGGCGCACAGGGCGCACAGGGCGCGCAAGGCGCCGGCGGGGCCCAGGGATCCAGCGGGGCTCAGGGCGCGCAGGGGGCCCAGGGAGCCGGCTACAACGCGACGAGCTCCACGAGCCGCACGGTCGGCACGGGCTCGCGCACGTTCACGATCGGGACGGGCTACGCCTACTCGATCGGCGCCCGAGCTCGCGCCTCGCGGCAGGCCGACGCCTCGGTCTGGGTCGAGGGCTCAGTCACGGCCTACGCGGCCGGCGACATCACGATCGACGCCGACGCCTCGAAAGGCGCGGGCACGTTCACCGATTGGAACGTGAACCTCGCCGGCGAAGTCGGGGCCCAGGGCCAGCTCGGGAACACCGGGCCGGCCGGCCCGCAGGGCGACCAGGGATCTGCAACGGCAAGCGGCGGACCGATCGGTCCGTTCTCGGCATTCCCAGAGACTTCCGGCTACGTTTATTTTGCGCTTTACACCGGCGGCGGTGCAAACTCAAAGCATGAGCTCGGTCTCGGTGTGACCGACGCAACGACCCTCGGCGGGGATGCGACGTGGAGGTTGCGATTTATGATGCCTCCGGTTTTGCCTACAGGAACCCCAAAGCTGCGGACACTTTCTTTGGCGAACGCAGCGACGGGGGATTTGAAGGTAAACCCGAAGTGGGCATCGGTCGCTGCTGGAGAATCCGCAAGTGCGGCGACGCTACAGGCTGAGGGGACAACGACAATCTCTTGGGCGTCGGGTGACGCGGACAAGTATAAAGAGACAAAAATCACTCTTGACGCAGACACAGTTGTCGGCGGAGAGATAGTCGTGATTGATTTCGTGATCGAAAACCTCAATACGACGCTTGCTGTAGAATCAGTCCACCAATTAGCAATCATCTGGGAATAGCGATGGCTGGCGCTCGACACTTCAACTCAAGTTCTAGTGCAGCGAATTACCGCTATGGCGGATCAGTTCAGCCGATCACCAACCACCCAGTCACCTTCGCATGCTGGGCGTACCCGTTAGACACAAGCGTCGACGATACGCTCATGTACGCGGGTCTGCTGAGCGGAAATCAACGCTACTTCCAACTGGCGATAAGGGCGGACGGGAAGGTCGGTTTCAAGGCGCGGCGGTCCAGCACGGACCCAGGTTTTGCAGTGACGAGTACGACACGCACGGCGAACCGATGGATTCATTGCGCCGGCACCTATAACGGCACAACGGTTCAGGCTTTCCTCAATGGAGGTGGAAAGGGCACGCTCTCGCTAACCATAACGCTCGCCTACTCGATCGACCGATGCGCACTTGGGCAATACGCCGGACTCACCGCTGGAGAACACTACAACGGCTACATGGCACATGCTGCAATGTGGAACGCGGTGCTCACTGATTTAGAGATCTACGCACTCGCAAAAAACGTAAGCCCAATGCTCGTGAGGACGAACAACCTCCGAGCGTATTGGCCTTTGCTTGAGGACGGCACCGATGTTGAAGCGAGAGACTTCCGCGGAGTAGCGAAAATGACAAAGAACGGATCCGGATCGATTGTTGCGGCTCCTTTCGGCCCGCGCTGCGCAGGGCACCCGCTCATGGGCTACGCGGCTTTTTCCAGGGGGATCTAATGTGCAAATGCATGTTATGCGCAGAGGATGAGCGAAAAGCGTTAGACCTCCTGAGCCGTCTCGTCGACCACGATGTAACCGGCGTTGCGGCGATCAGGCACGAGGTCATCGAGGTAGAGGTCGTGCTCTGGCCCATCGGGGACAATCAGAGACAACAAAAGCTCACGCTCCCGCTATGGGCTTGGGAGGCTGGGCCGACGGCCGACCACTTCGCCTACTGCCTTGCCCGACGGATCCGCGGCGAGGCCGGCGCCTATGGTGGCTAGTCAAGCCTGCGCGCACTGCTCCCACGTCTGGACTCCCAGGGTCCAGGTCGAGGGCGAGATCCGTGCGTCGGTGCGTTGTCCGAGGTGTCGGCGTAGAATCCGGGGCGAGGCCAAGCGGCTCGGGCCTCCGGCGTGGTTTGTCTGCCGGCGGTGCGGGCGCACTTGGGCCGCGCGATCCACCCACGTACCGCACCACTGCCCGCAGTGTACGAGCAGAAAATGGCAAAGACCCAAAGACTCACTAGCTACCTAAGCCCGCGGTTACTCCTCGCCGTGGCAGCGCTCGTCGCCGCGACGGCCGGCTCCTTCGTGCTCCCGCAAAACTCAGAGGCCGCTCGACGACGCATTGCTCAAAGTCTGGAGGGCGCCCCGCAGATTACCCCGATCGGAGTAAAGCCCGCTCCCGTTCCTGGCGGACTCGGGCAGGTTACTGTCAAGGAATGGCCCGACGGCACCCCATACCTTGAGGGCGTTTTCGGGCAGTATTGGTACGAACTCCCCGACGGCCGGCGCGCACGGCTCCAAGTGCGCGAGAAGGCAATCCATTGAACCACTACCAAGACACGCTCAACCGCAAGAACGAGCTCCTCCACTTCCTCTCGACCGAGAAGAACCCCGACCGCGCTGCCTTCATTCGCGGGCGTCTCGTGGAGATCAACGCGGAGCTCGCCGCAATACGCGCGAGGCTCGGGCCGGTCGAGCCCGATGATCGCAGCGCGAGCGGCGGAGGCTCGGCGAGCGTCACGGGCGGATCTTACGAGCACCGCATGATGACCCCGCGCCCATGAAAGACCACGACTTCCAAGTGCTGCTCGGGCTCGCGCTCCCCGACTCGAAGGAGAGCCGAGTCGTCGAGGCGCTCAATACCTACCGGCTACTGCGCGCGGCGCAGATTGCGGAACGGACGCAGCCCGAGGCGCGCGAGGTAGTGTTACGGTGCGTCGAGCGCCTAATGGAACTCGACGAGCCGGCGCCGCGCGTGGTGTGGCAAGAATTCGAGAGGGCTAAAGAATGATCCAAGCCGCTTTCTTTGCCCTTACCGGGGACTGGGCCGTATTCCAGGGAGAGGATTGGTTTCTCGATTTCAGCGTGACCGACGAGAACGGCACGCCGGAGAACCTCACCGGCTACGACCAGCTCTTCTTGCAATTCCGCGCCTCACGAGACAAAGATTCAAACCTCGAGGCGACTGGCGTGCTAACGATCACAGCGCCGGCAACGGGCGGCGTACGCTTGCAGATCCTCTACGCGACGACGCTCGGCATGACCGCGACCGAGGGCGAATATACGGCCGAGATTGCCAAGAGCGGAACCGCGAACTCGCGGCGCCGGATCCTTTGGGGTAACTACGAACTCAGCAAGACGACGATCGGCTAAGCATGAGCATTATTGTCGCAGGAGGACAAAGACGCGCGATCGTGGCGATACTCAACGCGCGGCTTGCGGGCTTCGAGCGCGAGTGGCTCGAGGGCCAGCGTGTACTCGGCGGATCCGACCAAGCGACTTGCCAGGTGCTCGCCTCTTGCCGAAACTGGACCGACGGTAACAACGCCGGGTTCTCGCTCGCAGCCGGCGCAGGCAACGCGAAGATCCTCGCGGCCACACTGCCGGCGCATGCACTATCCGACGGCGGATATCTTGAGGTGGCTTGCACGGGGAGCTACACCGGCTCGGCCGCGAACCGCACGCTTTTATTCAAACTCCAGGCGTGGACGAACTTCTTTAGTGGCTCAGGAACCGCTGTATACCTAGGTCCGACTGCCGCGGGAAATCCAGGATGGGGCTTCGCTAATTCGCAAACCGGAACGGGGCTATTCACAGCGTCCGGCCGTTTCCTTTTCGTGGTGCGGCTACGCGCGCGAGGCTACCAAGCAGCGGCGCAAATCTTCGCCGATGGGCAAATCGAGGTCGGCCCTGTGGTTGCGCGCGACGGTGGAATACAGACGCCGCTCACGGGCCGGCAGACCTACAAGATCTGGAACGATGGGCTCGTGCTCGACACCACGAAAGAATACGAGCTAACGCTCGACGTCGGGCTCAATACTGGCGGCGGCGAGACGATCACAGTCGATGGCGCGGATATGGTTCTCGTCGGCGGGCGCACTGGCTTCGATGTCTACACCTAGCGATGGCAAACCTCGGCACTTGGACGTTTGAAAAATACGGCCCGCGCCACGAGCACCGGCTCGCGGTGCTCTCGCTCGCCGGCACGAATCTCCCTTGGCTCGTCTACTTTCCAGGCGGCGGATGGTCGCGCTTTGGCACCGAGGCACTCTACGACGACACCGTGGGCGAGGAACTTTATCGGCAAGCGATTTACCCAGCGATCGGCACTTATCCGGTAAAGTGCTTTTCGGTGTTCTATGGCGCGCACCGATACAACTGGAGCACGAATAACACGAACGTACCGAGCACGTCTTACTACGCGGACCGCTACCCGACGAGTCCGCGTTACGTGGACACGGGAGCGGCCGACGGCAAGCGCGCGATTCAATTTATCAAGGCGAACGCGACGCGATTCGGGATCAATCCGAACGCCGGGATCGTAATGGGATCGAGCGCTGGCGCGCAGATTGCTGCGGCGGTCGCCTACGATCATTCCGCGCCCTTCTTTCCGGGCGCCACTACGGCGGTCGCNNGATTCCAGTCTGCTCAACCTCTTCGGGCTCTACGACCAAGCCGGCTACGACGCAGTGATCTCTCAGCGGCGCGCGTCACTTTCCGCCGTCGGTCTCAGCCAAAACCAAGGCGGGGCAATCCCGACCTATGGTTGGTTCTACGAGGCTCCGACTGGTACGCCGGCGCAGGATCCGCCCTTCCAGCACGCGGGGACCAACTGGGCCTCAGGTCAGAGCTACGTAGTCGGGACGCGGCGCCAGCGCACGGTTGGCTCGCTTCGCGATTTCTACTGCATCCAAAGCCACGTCTCGGACAATACGGTTAACACTCCGGGCACGGGCTCTAGCTGGCAGACCTACTGGGAGGAGTATTCTGCCGCCCCATATCACCACGTCATCAACGGGCAACTGCTCTCGGCAGCCCTCGCGGCTCAGGGCGTGCAGTATGTGCTCGGCCATCCTGGCGTCGCGAGCTACCCTTCCGGGTGCTACGACTGGGCTAAGTCGAAGTGGGACCAAGCGCTCGTGGGCACCTAGGCGAGACCGTGGTAATGACCTAAAACCATATCCGGCAAGGAGTTACGGCCGCGCTATCGGTTTCCAGGATATTGTCTTGCGTAGTTCCAGGGGGTAGCCGATACTTAGGGCGTCGGCATAGGGCCGACAAAGATTTCGGATTGACGGCGGACGACCTTG
>CXWJ01000290.1_pt1 | contig 56967 bp, 43 predicted proteins | sample 590841 | NCBI WGS metagenome assembly CXWJ01 (sample SAMEA3498367, study PRJEB10139) | wastewater metagenome | biome: wastewater treatment plant; material: activated sludge | place: Austria | collected 2015-01-21 | reverse complement strand
CAACTGGCGGGTAAAGACTTCGGACCTCCGCAAGCCGATGCTGTTTCCAAAGCGCCCCGAATTGTTTGTGCCAACGGTGCAGGCACCGTATTTGTCTGCAAATTGGACGGCAGCACGTTCAGCCTGACCATAGGCAAAGGAAGTGGCCGGGGCGAAATGGTATTTGCACCGCTGAGCGGCGATACACGATTCGAGTATGTGGTAGCGAAAGGGAAAAACCTGGTGGCTTCGGGCTACCAGGGCACGGCGATTAAAACATTGTATCAAACGCAATTCACTGCTCCTGTCGATACGTTGTTTGGCGTAAGAGGCAATCGCGTCGGCGCATTGAACCGGAGCAAGCGCCAGATATTTCTGATAAATGAAAAAGGCATACACCCGGGTTTCCCATTGGCAGGCACCACCCCGTTTGTGCTTCATGAATTTTCACAAAAACACGGGCAAGTGCTGGTGGTGGGGGATGGGAGTAGTGTGTATGCGTATAAGATCAGGTGAGGGGGGCAATTCAGTCTCGACGGATTGCCCACCAAACTAATGGAAGCCGAGCCGGGCGCCGGCTGAACTAATAATTTGTCACTTTTCCGTCCTTCTTACAAATAATTTTTTCCTTGCGGTGAATTTCCCGGAAATGTGTTGCTACATTCGCAGCAAATTTTAAACATTTAAAGCCTTTCGCCGCCTATGAAAAAAATCTTACTATTACTCACCCTTTGTATCGCTGGTTGGACGTCGGTGCATGCGCAGCTTCCAAACGGCAGTACGGCGCCCGACTTTACGGTGACCGACCTCGACGGCAACTCCTGGAACCTTTATTCATTGCTCGATGAGGGGAAAACAGTGTATATCGATTTTTCCGCTACCTGGTGTGGTCCTTGCTGGAATTATCACAATACCCACGCCCTGCGGGATATTTGGCTCGAATACGGACCGCCGGGAACGAATGAAGCCTTTGTTTTCTTCATCGAAGGCGATGCGAGTACGAATACCGCCTGCCTCTACGGACCTACGGGCTGTGTAGGCGGCACCCAGGGCAACTGGGTGGATGGCACGCCATATCCGATTGCGGAATCCGCTTCGGTCAGAGCGGAATATGCCGTGAGCTTTTATCCCACCATTTATATGGTTTGTCCTTCTGATAAAAAAGTGCATGTCGTCGGACAACAATCGAAGACAGGTTTGTGGAACGCCCGAAGCAATATTTGCCCGCCTATGGCTGTGAATCTCAACGTGAACAACGTGGTGAATGTGAAGTGTTTTAATTCCAACACCGGTTCGATCGATATTTCCCCGGATGGCGGCAACCCACCCTATACCTACAGCTGGTCGAATGGAGCGAATACGCAGGATCTGGTGAATATCCCTGCCGGTACTTATACCTGCACTGTGACGTCGAGCCAGGGCTGGACGGGCGCCACCGATCCGATCGTAGTGGAAGGGCCTGAAGGGCCGATATCGATTGCGGTGATGGATCAGACTCCTGTCGGCTGCAACGGCGTCCAGGCAACCGTGACGGTGGAAGCGACCGGAGGCTGGTCGGGATTCAGTTACCTTTGGAGCAACGGTCAGGTCGGCGAGACGTCTTATGGCCTGAGCAGCGGCAATTATACTGTGACCGCAACCGACGATTATAACTGTACAAAAACACTGACCGTCAACGTGGCTCCAGTGGTGTATCCGGTTGCAAGCATTGTTTCTCCGCCGTCAATCACCTGTCTGCAACCGAGCATCCAAATCGACGGCACAAATTCCAGCGAGGGAGATAATATTGCCTATCAATGGTCTGCATCGGGCGGCGGCAATATTGTATCGGGCGCAACGACAATGACCCCTACGGTGAACGCGGCGGGCATTTACACCCTACAGGTGACAAATTCCGCTACCAACTGTGTTTCTTATGCAAACACGAACGTGTCCGCCAACATTAATTTGCCCAACGCGGATGCCGGCCCTGCCGGAGTTGTCTCCTGCGTGCAGCCATCGACAAATCTGCAAGGCAGCGGTTCCACAGGTTCCAATATCACCTACCTGTGGACGGCTTCCAACGGCGGCAATATCACCACCGGCGCCACAACATTGACACCCACTGTGAATGCCGGCGGGACCTACACCTTGCAGGTGACCAATACTGCCACCGGCTGCACCAAGACTTCTTCCACCACTGTGTCCGGTTTCAACACCCCACCGGGTGTGTCGACTGCCAACGGAGTTTTGACCTGTGTCGTCGATACGGTGACACTGGCCACCACAACAAATTCGAACAACCCCGCTTTCGCTTGGACGGGACCGAATGGCTATAGTTCAAATGTACAAAGCCCGCCTGTCAGCACCTCCGGCACCTACAACCTGGTGCTTACCGACACTGTGACCGGCTGCACCAGTACTGCGACGGCCAACGTGACGACCAACACCACTGCACCGGGCGCTTCGGCGACCGGCGGTGCGATGACCTGTGTAGTCAACAGCGTAACGCTTACCGGTACATCGCCGGACACGACCGCTACTTTTGTCTGGACAGGGCCGAATGGGTTTACTTCCAATGTGCAAAATCCGGTGGTCAACGTCGCCGGTCAGTATGCATTGACGGCTACCAACCCGGCGAATGGCTGCACATCGGCTGCAACTGCTGCTGTTGCGCTGAACAACACGCCTCCTGTGGCTTCCGCATTGACACCCGGCAACCTGAACTGCAACACGGACCAGATTCAACTCAACGGTACCGGCTCCTCTCAGGGATCGAATATTAACTACCTGTGGACCACAACTAATGGCAACATTGTATCCGGAGCGGCTACATTGACGCCCATCGTGGATGCAGTCGGTTCTTATAGTTTATTGGTAAACAATAGTGACAATGGCTGCACTTCCACTGCGTCCACCAATGTAGCGCAAAGTACACCCGTCACGGCTGCTATCAGTACACAAACCAATGTTGCCTGCAACGGCGCCTCGAACGGCGCCGCAACTGCCGCAGCGGGTGGCGGTAACGACACCTATTCTTATGCATGGAGCAACGGCGCCAATGTTGCCACTGCTGCCAACGTGGCCGCAGGAACATATCTGGTAACAATTACGGACGGCGAAAACTGCACGGCTTCCACAACCGTCACGATCACCCAACCAGAAATATTGCTCGCCAATGCGGCGGCCACGCCACAAACCTCCAATGGTGTTGACGATGGCACGGCCACAGCCAACCCAACCGGCGGCACTTCCGGTTATACTTACATCTGGAGTAACGGCGGTAATACGCAGACCATTGCAGGTCTTGCCCCTGGCAGTTATACCGTTACTGTCACAGATGCCAATGGTTGTACGGATGTCAAAACTGTGACGGTCAATTCGTTCAATTGTACATTGTCGGCGGATATTTCCGGCACAAACGCCACATGCTTTGGCGCCAACAACGGTACTGCTGAAGTAGCCCTTACCGGCGCAGCCGACCCTGTAATTTATGCATGGAGCAACGGTGCAAATACGCAGACAGTTGCCAATCTTGCGCCGGGACAGTACACCGTAAGCGTAACGGACGGCAACAATTGCCCCGCTTCGCTGAACATCAATATTGCGGAACCGTTGCAACTTGCTGCCAATACTACCGCTACCAACGAGAGCTTCGCCGGCGCCAACGACGGCACGGCCACAGCCAACCCGACCGGCGGCACGAGCGGCTATACTTACCTTTGGAGCAATACTGCAACTACGCAAACGATCACCAATCTGGCACCCGGCACCTACACCGTTACAGTAACGGATGCCAACGGTTGTACGGATGTAAAAACCGCCGTGGTCAATTCGTTCAATTGCGTGATCGATGTATCTTCCACGATTCTGAATGTAACCTGTGCCGGCGCCAACAACGGCTCCGTTATCCTTGCGTTGAACGGCGGTACCGCCCCCTTCACTTACGCCTGGAGCAACGGCGACAATTCATCTACCATTACAAACCTGCCGGGCGGTGAATACACTGCTTCCGTCACGGATGCCAATGGCTGCCAGGTGGTTTCCACCGCAACGGTGACCGAACCCGCGCCTTATTCTCCGTGGACCGTCGAAACGGTCAGCCCCGTCTGTGCAAATGACGCGACCGGTTCAGCGACAGTCTCTATTTCAGGTGGTACCGCTCCTTACAATTTTGAATGGAGCAACGGGCAAAACTCGAATACTGCCAGCAACCTTACGGCAGGCACCTATACTGTTACTGTTACCGACCAAAACGGATGTCAGAAAAGTACATCGGTTTCGCTGGTTTCGCTGGATATCGTACCGCCTACGGTTTCCATACAAAATGCTGCAATTCCGATTGGCGCATCAGGTGTCGCCGAAGTCACACTTTCAGTATTGGCGGCACAATTGGCCGACAACTGCGGCATTGCTTCTTCGAGTATTTCACCGAATGCGTTCAACTGTACACAACTCGGTCAGCATGAAGTTACAGTGACGGTAACCGACCAGTCCGGCCTGACAGCCACTGCAATTGCTACAGTGACGGTAGTAGACAACTCAGCACCCGCGGTAACATGTCCCGCTAACCTGACCCGTTGTGCATCCGAAAATGTGGTGAATTACGATGCGCCGGTCGCAGTAGATAATTGCCTCGGCAATGGCGGCGAATGGCACCTTGAGAACGGCCTGCCCAGCGGCTCGACATTCCCCGTGGGTACGACTACACAGACTTATACGTACACCGATGCAGGTGGAAATATCGGCGCCTGCTCTTTCTCGGTTAAAGTCATCGAGCAGGTTGAACTCAACAACGTGTCCGTTACCAACGACGTGAACAACCAGGCTGTCGGCGCCATCGACATTACCGTCAGCGGCGGCGGAGCGCCCTATACTTTCAAATGGACGAAAGACGGTGAAATCATCGGCGACACGGAAGATTTGACGGGGCTCAGCGCCGGCGATTACACGGTCGTCGTCACCGATGCCAATGGATGTATCGTGACGAAAACGGATATCAAAGTGGACAACACGACCAATACGCAGGAACCTTCCTGGCTCAAAGGGGTTCGTCTGCAGCCCAATCCGACCAACGGATTGACCCGTATCGTGTTCAACCAACAGATCGTATCCATGCTGGAAGTAAGTGTGATCGATGCAACCGGACGCGTATTGCTGACCGAAATCAGCGAAAATCCCGCAGTTGTCACCATCGATTGCTCGAATTTACCGGAAGGTATGTACGTTGTACGCTTCAGCACGGGCGCTGAAGTCGGTGCGAAGAAATTGATGGTAAGCCATTGATAATGAAAGTGCAATAAAGTAAAAAGGGCTTCTCCGGATTATCCGGGGAGGCCCTTTTTCATTGTGTATCCGCTCAAATCAGGTACCGTTCGCGGATAGTTTTTGCATGGTGCGTTTCATGCCCTATAATCAAAAAGCCGACCGCTCTGACGGTGACCTCTGATTTGCCTGCCGTACCCCGGTACATGAAAATTTCCGCACCAAAACTTTTGAACAATAGCAGCGAAGACATTCTGACCGCGCTGTATTCATGCAGAATATCTTCCCAATTGCGGTTGTTGGCCGCGCTTTCCAAAGCGTATTTATTCTGGTCAAATCCATGCAATACCGTCGCATCATGCCTGGCAAAACGCATCGCCCGGTACGAGAGTACCCTTTCCGTGTCGATCACGTGTTGCCACATTTCCTTGATCGTCCATTTCTCCGGTTGGTAGCGGTATAAAAGTTTGTCCGCAGGTAAAGCCCGCAAAAACGAAATGGTTTGCCGGAATGATTCCTCCAAACCCATCAATAGATCGGTATAATGCACGAGTTCGATTTCCGCTGCATACCATTCGGGATATTCGTCACGTTCGGGTTTCGTAATGGAAAGCGATTTTTTTGGCATTGTGTCGTTTTAATTGAAATGACAATTCAATGCTTGATTTGCAACTTTGCCAGCATTTCTGATGTAAGGCTGTCTGCATAGGCGCCATAAGCGTCGGTAAGCACACCTTTGAGTCCGTTTTTACCTGCAATGGCATATACCACGTCGCTGTCGCCGGGGTCGTTGGCGCCTTCGAAGCGGTAGACCTCCGTTATTTCAAAATCTTCAGGATGCAGTTGAAGTTGTTGGGCTGCACACTCGACGCAGTGGGGAAGCAGGTCGAAATCTGCTGTATAGCCCCGTCTCCGCAGGTCGTCGAGGGCTTCGATGAGGGTGGTGTAGTTTTTCATGCCAGATCGGATTTGATTGGTTAAAAAAGAAGGTCTCATCCAACTAGACCAGCCGCCGGTGCCAGCTTTCTCCAAAGGGCACGAGCCATTTTTCATTCAAATCTTTTTTCGACTGTGCCAAGGTGTTAACCACAAGCGTTTCACCCGAGATACGTCCGCTACCGACATGGCCTGAAAACTCATCCCGGTCGGCGAAGTACATTTCGTCGTTTTCCGTCCAGGCGAAGCGCATCCGTTCGAAAAAATCAATGCCGAGTTCCTGCCCCAGCCCTTCGAGAAAGTGGACGGATTTGTCGATAGAGCAGCCGCTTGCGCCTGCTTTCGTCTCGTCTACCAGAAGGATAATAAACTGATTCTGAAAAACTTCCGCTTTTGCCTGTAGTGCCTGGTTATGTGCAGTCCATTGGCGGGCAAAAGCATCCAATGTATGTTGCGCCGCAGCCGCTTCGTCATGGCTCATGGAGCGATTGGCCGTATATACCCATACGCGGGATTCCGGCGCAAATGCCGGATCGTGTGCGAGGGAAGGGGTGAGCAACGTAGCGGCGGGAACAGTAGCAGTCATGATGTTTTAAATTAGCGTCCGTAAGTTGAATTCAAATCGAAAAAAGCCAAATTATATTGATTGCCGAATGCCGGGCGTTAACACACCGTCTACCGTCCACCGTCCACCGTCAACCGTGTCAGTATCATTTCTGAAAGGTCGTAAACCGGAATTTGTTCATTTTTTTCTTTCGCTTTTAATCCGTCCTGCAGCATGGTCAGGCAAAAGGGACAGTTCGCAGCGATGGCAGTGGGTGCGGTTTCGAGGGCTTCTTCCACCCGTTCAACGTTGATACGTTTGTTGCCGGGTTCGTCTTCTTTCCACATTTGCGCGCCGCCGGCGCCGCAGCAAAGGCCGTTTTTGCGCGAGCGTTTCATTTCCACGAGGTCCACATCGAGCGCTTCGAGCAATGCGCGCGGGGCTTCGTACACGTCGTTGGCGCGGCCCAGGTAGCATGAGTCGTGGTATGTGATGCGCTTGCCTTTGAAGTCGCCGCCCTCATTCATTTTGAGTTTGCCGCTGGAAATCAACTCGTTGAGCAACTGCGTATGGTGTACCACTTCGTATTGGCCGCCCAGCGCGGGGTATTCGTTTTTCAACACATTGAAACAATGCGGGCAGGCGGTCACGATTTTATTCACGCCGTACATGTTCAGCGTTTCGATGTTCATGGCTGCCGTCATCTGGAACAAAAACTCGTTGCCGGCGCGGCGGGCGGGATCGCCGGTGCAGCGCTCTTCGTTGCCGAGAATGGCGAATTCCACGCCTGCGTGGTTCAGAATTTCGCACAGAGCGCGGGTCACTTTTTGGGCGCGGGCATCGAAGGAGCCGGCGCAACCGACCCAGAAGAGGATTTCGGGGCTGCGGCCTTCGGACTGGAGTTCGGTTATTGTTTTGGCGAACATATTTTGTGAATTAAGCGGCTACGGTCGCCTTTGCTTCAGCGGCTATAACTTTGTCGTACAGTTGGTTGGCAAGTGGCAAAAGTTGTTTGAAAGAGTGGTTGAACGCTTCTTTCAAAGCCTGCTGTTCTGCTTCATTCAAGGATTCGGCATCCTGCCAGAATTGTTTGCTGAGTTTCTGGCGTTCTTTATTTGAACCTGCCATCAGGTACAAAGTAAAAAAAGTGTGAAGCGTTGGGTCGTCGGTTAGGCGACTTACTGTGTTGTGAACCGTGCTGTATTTATTCATGGCTGACGTGGTTCGTTTAACTTCTTTCTGATTTCATTCATCCGGTCCAGAACCGCATTGACATATTCTTCAAATCCTTTTTGGTCGTCTTTCCAAAAGTCGGGGTTTTGAAGGTGAATATCCAAAAGTTCTTTCAGTATTTCAAGGTCTTCAAGAAGAGCGTTTCTTTCTTGTTCGCTCATTTTCAAAAAGTTTTATTCAGTTAACCATTCCGCCACGCCTCCCTTTCCTCACTCATCGCCCACGCGGCCCCGTTATTTTCTATCGCATTGAACATCGGCAACCACTCGCCCGGGCCGGCGGATTGGGTCAGAATCTCGTGCCGGCGCATTTTCAGGATGATATCGAGCGGGTTGATCAGCACCGGACAGGCTTCCACACAGGCGTTGCAGGTGGTGCAGGCGTGTATTTCTTCCGGCGTGATGCGGTCGAAAAGGCTTTTACCGTCATCGTAACTACCTTTTGCCGCTTGTCCTTTGCTGATGGCCGCTCCCACTTCCTCTGCCCGGTCGCGCACGTCCATCATTACCTTGCGGGGAGACAGTTTTTTGCCTGTGATATTGGCCGGGCAAGCGGCAGTGCAGCGCCCGCACTCGGTACAGGAATAGGCTTGAAGGATATTTTGCCAGGAAAGGGAAAACACGTCGTTTGCACCGAATTCGGGCAATTCGGCAGGCGCGTTGCCGTCTGGTTGCTCCAAACCCATCATAATCCGCACCTCTTTCTGGATTTCGGGCATATTTTCCATTTCGCCTTTGGGCGAAAGTTTGGCGTACCAGGTATTAGGAAAAGCAAGCAGGATATGCAGGTGTTTGGAATAAGGCAGGTAGCACAGGAAGCCAAACACGGTCAGGATGTGCAGCCACCACCCGAATCTTTCTATAAAAATGACTCCCGAATGACTCCACTTACCAAACATCATCGGGCCAAGCCAACTGCTAATCGCGAAAGCGCCCGTCGGAGGATAGTGTTCAGGTTGAATTGTTTGAAGCACTTTGTCGCCGCCGTTCATGCAAAAAATGCCGGTGATGAGGATAATTTCGCCCAACAAAATCAGATTTGCATCGCGGAAAGGCCAGCCTTTCATTTCGGGTTTCCAAAAACGCGGCACCCGCAGGAGGTTTCTTCTGGACAGGAGAATGATGGTCGCCACAAAAGCCAGCACGGAAAGTATTTCGATAAAACTGATGACGAATGTGTAAAACCCGCCCAGCGATGCGGCAAAAAAACGGTGTGTTCCGAAAAGGCCGTCCACAAAAATTTCAATTAATTCCACCTGCGTCACTACGAAGGCTACATATATAAAGAGGTGTAACACGGCGGGCAGCCAGTTTTTGAACATCTTTTGCTGGCCCAAAGCCACGAGCAATACATTGCGCCAGCGTTCGCTGGCTTGTCCGCCGATAGTTTCGGGTTTGCCGAGGAGGATGTTTTGCCATACCCGGCGGTAACCTTTCCAGGCAAACCAGCCGGTGACGCCGAGCACTAAAACGAAGATGAGTGATGTCAGCATAAATTTTTCATTTCGGGGCGAAAATACGGTGCGGGGGACAGACTTTTGCAATGGAAATTTATAGCGGTTCAACCCCACCCCCGACCCCTCCCCGGATGGGCAGGTTTTATCAGTTCTAACTTTGATTGACGAATGCCGATTACATGATTTACAATTGTTGATGTGCAACCTTCCAACCTTTTTTATGCAAATTCTCACCGACCGTCAAATCCGCCAAAAAATCAAGCGTATCGCCATCGAAATCCTCGAGCGCAATTTCTCCGAACCCGAAATTATCCTCGCCGGCCTGAACAACAACGGCGTAGGTTTCGCCCGGTTTTTAATGGATGAATTGCTTCCGTTGGCGCCCAAAGGCATGAAAATCACCCTGACAAGTATCCGCCTCAATCCGGCAAATCCCGTTGAATATGAGCCGTATATTGATCTGTCCGCCGAAGCCTTGCGCGGCAAACCGGTCATCATCGTGGATGATGTGGCGAACACCGGACGCACGATTTTTTACGCCGTGCAACCGCTCTTACAGGTGATCCCCAAGAAGGTGGAGGTGGCCGTATTAGTGGATCGCAAGCACAAGTCATTTCCCATCAAAGCCGACTATGTCGGGTTGTCGCTGGCCACCACCTTGCTGGACGACATCGACGTTCAGATCAGAGATGTAAAGGAAATGGCGGTCTACCTGAATTAAGGTATACAGGCGAATGTTGGTTTGAAAAATTTTGAACAGATGACAAATCATTGCATTGCCAAACCATATTCTGAAAAAGAATCAGATGAACACAAAATTCAAAATTATACTCCGTGACCGCTTGTCTCCGTAGTAAAAAATTCGAACAGCAAAAACTTGCCATGAATGACAGAACTCCCGCTTGACTTCCCAACCATTTTCTGTCTTATTTTTCCAAATTATTTTGGGTAAAATTCTTTGCTGTCAAAACTAAATGCCTTTCATTTGCCTGTCAGGAAAACGAAAGGTACAAAATGGGTAAACAAATCACCATCCGGCGCGGGTACGATATCAATTTGGAAGGCGCCGCTGAAAAAACGACCAACGATGTCGCCGCTTCAGATGTCATCGCGGTCAAACCGCCGGACTTTCCCTCGGTCACACCAAAATTATTGGTGGAGGCCGGAGACGAAGTACTGGCGGGCCAACCTATCTTCTTCGACAAAAATCGCCCCAACCTTCGCTTTCCTTCCCCTGTGAGTGGTGAAGTCGCCGAAATTGTACGCGGCGAAAAACGGCGTATCCTGGAAGTCCGCATTATCCCCGACAAAAGCGGCATGCGCTATATTGAATTTCCGAAAACTGCTCCTGCCGATCTTCAGCGCGACGAGATCATCGAACGCCTGCTCGAAAGCGGTTGCTGGAATTACATCCGCCAACGACCCTATTCGCTGATTGCCAACCCGGAGGATATGCCGAAAGCGATTTTTGTTTCCTGCTTCGACTCCGCTCCGCTTGCACCCGATCTCGATTACATCAAGGATTTTGAACCCGACAACCTGCATACGGGCTTGGCGGTGCTGGCAAAACTTTCCGCCGGCAAACTACATCTCGGCTTGAAACCCGGTCAGCAGGAAAGCGACTTTCCCGGCACCCACGTTCTCAACCACCATTTTTTCCGGGGCCCGCATCCGGCAGGCAATGTAGGCATCCAAATCCACCATATTGACCCTATTGAGAAAGGCGATACGGTGTGGTATGTGCATCTGCAAGACCTGCTCATCATCGGTCGCTTGTTCCGTGAAGGCCGTTACCGCGCCGAGCGGCTCGTGGCACTCACAGGCAGTTGTGTGACGTGGCCGCATTATCTTCGGGTAATGACCGGCCAGCGCATGAGCGACATCGTTGGAGGGCGATTGAACACGACGCACAACCGCGTTATTCAGGGCAACGTGCTGACGGGTAAAACTTCCTCCGCTGACGATTTTTTGTCGTTTTGCGAAAATCAGATCACGGTCATCCCCGAAGGCGATCAACCGGAATTTTTGGGATGGCTGTTGCCGGGCATCCAAAAACTCAGTCTTTCGCGAACCTATTTTTCCTGGCTGTTCCCCCGGCGCACCTACAATCTCGACACCAATATGCACGGCGAAGAACGCGCCTTTGTGATGACTGGTCAGTACGACAAAGTATTGCCGATGAATATCTACCCCGTTTTCCTGCTCAAAGCGATTCTGGCAAAAGACATCGAACGCATGGAAGCGCTCGGCATTTACGAAGTTGCGGAAGAAGATTTTGCCTTGTGCGAGTTTGTTTGTACGTCGAAGATCGATGTGCAGAAAATTGTGGCGGAGGGGTTGGAGTACATCCGTCTGGAGGGATAAAATATTTTAAAAAAAGTCATTATCGTGAAATTCTTACGCCGACTTGTTGATTCAGTTAAGCCGCATTTCACCAAGGGTGGGAAATTTGAAAAATTCCACCCGGCCTTCGACGCGCTCGAAACTTTCCTGTTCGTGCCTGCCGAGACGACTAAGCATGGCGTACACGTACGCGACGCCATTGATTTGAAACGTACTATGGTCACGGTCATCATAGCGTTGATACCTACGTTGTTGTTCGGGATGTGGAATGTCGGCCACCAGCACCACCTGGCTTACGGCATGGAAGCCTCCCTCATGGACAACTTCATGTTCGGCTTCTGGAAAGTGCTGCCCATCATCGTCGTATCCTACGCAGTGGGTTTAGGTGTGGAGTTCGTGTTTGCTATTGTCAAAGGACACCCCATCAGCGAGGGCTACCTGGTTACCGGATTGCTGATACCGCTTACATTGCCGGTCACGATTCCGCTCTGGATGGTGGGTCTGGCAGCCATTTTTTGCACCTTGCTGGGCAAAGAAATTTTTGGCGGCACGGGTATGAATTTTATGAATCCGGCGCTATTGGCGCGGGTTTTCCTGTTTTTCGCTTTCCCGGCCTATATGTCGGGCGACATCTGGACCGATCTCTCGCCGGAAGCCGGACGCGCTATCGTGGATGCTTATTCCGGCGCGACTAACCTCGTTGCGTTCGATACGAATCACACGCATCTCCCTTCGGCGGCCAATATGTTTTGGGGTTTCGAACAGGGCAGCATCGGCGAGACAAGTGTGGCCGCTTGCCTCCTCGGGGCATTCATACTCATCGCCACAGGTGTCGGAAGTTGGCAAATCATGATTTCGTGCTTTGCAGGCGCCTGGTTGATGGGCGCATTCCTTAATTTAGTCGCGCCGGGCGACGCCCCGACCCATGCGATGCACACACCCGCTTATTACCATTGGCTCATGGGCGGTTTCGCTTTCGGCGCGGTGTATATGGCGACCGATCCGGTGAGCGCCGCGCAGACGGAAACCGGCAAGTGGATTTACGGCTTGCTCATCGGCATGTTCACGGTGATATTGCGGGTCTTCAACCCCGCCTATCCCGAAGGCGTGATGCTGAGCATTCTGTTGATGAACGTTTTTGCGCCGTTGATTGACCATATCGTGGTGGAGCGACATATCAAGCGAAGGATAAGGCGCGCGAAGGCATAATTGACAAAATCTTTTTGACAGGATTTACAAGATTTACAGGATAGAGAGGGGTCTCAAAATCATGTGAATTTTGTAAATCCTGTCAAAAAAAACACTTTGTCGAAGTCTAATTCATCATTCATAACTCATCACTAACTCTCGTGCACTCAAACCGCTTTACATTCATCTACGCCATCGTCCTCTCTGTCATCACGGCGGTGCTGCTGGCTTTTGCCTCCGAAGGGCTGAAACCTTTTCAGGATGCAAACATCGCGCTGGATAAAAAAACGAGCATCCTTCGTTCGGTTCGGGTGATCGATGCCGAGCGCGCAGCCATTGAAAAAATATATGCGGAACGCGTCAAAGAACTGGTAGTCAACAACAAAGGCGACGAACTCAGCAATGTTGCCACCAATGAAATCGTGCTGAAAGACGAACTGGCGAAACCCGTCGACCAGCGCCGCCTGCCGTTGTATGTTTACACGGGCGACGACAGCAAGAAGCGCTACGTCGTGCCGCTGCAGGGCGTGGGGCTGTGGGGGCCGATTTGGGGCTATATCAGCATCGAGGAGGATTTCAACACGGTGTACGGCGCGTTTTTCGACCACAAGTCGGAGACGCCGGGTCTGGGCGCTGAAATTGCTGAAAAACCCTTCCAGCAGCAGTTTCAGGGGAAAAAAATCATGGGCAACGACAACAACTTCGTCTCGGTGCATGTCATGAAAAAAGCCGCCAAATCGGATGTCGGCCCCGAACACCGGGTGGACGGTATCTCCGGCGGCACGATTACTTCCAACGGGACGGACAAGATGTTAAGAGATTGGTTGGAGCCGTATTTGGGGTGGTTTGGGAAACAAAGGTGATTGAGTTCAGATATGAAAATTGACAAAAGATATGAAACCAAATCGTTGGCACAGTCCCAAATGTTGTCATGCCGAGCAGTTGAGCAGCCCTATTTGGGTTGCTTAAAATGGCAGATGAACCGGAACCGGAGAGGTGTCATCCGCGACGTAGGAGCGGGTGACATCTCCGCTGGTTTGAGGTGTCGCCTCCTCGTTCCCCGGAGACGACACCTCAACCGGCGGTTCATTAGGACGTAAGGAGGAATCTGCACAAGTTAGAAGTGAAAATTGAGCCTTACTCCCTGCCAGATTCCTCACTTCGTCCGGAATGACAAATTCGTGATGACATAAAATCTTCAATCCATAAACAAAACAAAACAATCATGCGCACAAAACTCTCAACCCTCCTCCTCTGCCTGAGTGCTTACTGCTGCTTCAGCCAGAGCGACAAAGACAAAGGCTGGGATCTTCCCAATGGCTTTCGCGCCGGTTACCAATGGTCGAACCTCGTGAAAGACGGCGAATCCGCTGCCGACAACCTCGACGGATTTTATGCCGGTTATGTGAGAAAATTCAGACTCCTGCACATTCTGAAAGTAGAGACGGGACTGGAGTACATGACGGCCGGCGCGAAACAAACCGACAACACCAAATTGCAACTGCACTACCTCGTAGTGCCGGCAGAAGGCGCTATAAAACTCGGACCGTTTGTCGGTATGGCGGGTCTTAGTGCCAATTTTAAAGTCGGCGAGAAGTACACCGAGAACGGCCAGGAAGTTGACCGCGAAGACAAAGCCAATTCATTTGATGCAGCAGCCAATGTGGGAGCCGGGTTTAACTTTTTTATACTTATGCTCGAAGCCCGATACTACTGGGGTTTGACCGAAGTGCAGGACGGCTGGAAAAATCAATACTGGCAGTTAGGTTTGAAATTGCATTTCTGATTGGCTTTTATAAATCCAGATTTGACAACTTTTCAAAAGTTGTCAAATCTCACAAAATCATAGCGTTATGAGCGTCGAAACCGCACCCATCGCAGCGCCCGAAGTCAAAAAAGACGGCCTGTTCTCCAAAAAGAACCGCAAAGTCCTGCGCGACCCGCTCGACGACAACAACCCCATCACCGTGCAAATCCTCGGGGTGTGTTCAGCGCTCGCCGTGACGGTGCAGGTGAAACCCGCCATCATCATGGCGCTGGGGGTGACCATCGTGACGGCATTTTCCAGCCTCATCATCGCCGTCATCCGCGACAGCATTCCCGGGCGGATACGAATGATCGTGCAGTTGGTCATCGTGGCCCTGCTGGTGACGCTGGTGGACCAGTTGCTCAAAGCCTTTATGTTCGACATGAGCAAAAAACTATCTGTATTTGTCGGACTCATCATTACCAATTGCATCGTGATGGGTCGGCTCGAAGCCTACGCAATGTCGCAAAAACCCTGGCCCTCATTCCTCGACGGTATCGGCAACGGGCTGGGCTACGGGATGATCCTCGTCATCGTGTCCATCATCCGCGAGACGCTCGGCTCGGGTAGTATCCTGGGGTTCAAGGTGATACCCCAATGGCTCTACGACGCGGGTTACGTCAACAACGGCCTGATGATGCTGCCGCCGGCGGCGCTGTTCATCATCGGGTGTTTTATTTGGTGGCAACGGGGGCGGAACCGGAAACTGATAAATGCTTCTTAAACGAGTTATTAGTTATCAGTTATTAGTTATCGGTGCATGGGTTGCGAAAAACAATTTAGCACCGATAACTAATAACTGATAACTAATAACTGATAACTCATCGGTTATGGAACACTTACTCAATTTGCTCATAAAATCCATCTTCGTCGAGAACGTGATTTTCGCGTTTTTCCTCGGGATGTGCTCCTACCTGGCGGTGTCCAAAAAGGTTAAAACCGCTTTCGGACTCGGAGTCGCTGTCATTTTTGTGATGGTGCTTACCACGCCGCTCAACTACGTGATTTTGGAATATATGCTTGTTGACGGCGCGCTGGGTTGGGTGCATCCCTCACTGGCGTCGGTGGATCTGACCTTTCTGGCATTCATCCTGTTCATTTCGACCATCGCCGGCGCGGTACAATTGGTGGAAATGGTCGTGGAAAAATTCAGTCCCGCGCTCTACAATTCGCTCGGCATCTTCCTGCCGCTCATCACGGTGAATTGTTCCATCCTCGGCGCATCGCTGTTCATGCAGGAGCGCGAGTACAATTTTGCCGAGACAGCGGTATTTTCAGTCGGCGCGGGCATCGGATTTTTCCTCGCTATCGTGTTGCTGGCGGCAATCCGCGAGCGGCTGCGCTACTCCAAAATCCCCGATCCTCTGCAAGGCCTGGGCATCGCCATGATCATCACGGGGTTGATGGCAATGGCCTTCCTTAGTTTCTCTGGCATTCAACTGTGAAAAACCGGTTATTTGTTGATTCGGGTATTTGGTTATCCGTAGAGTTGACCACCCATAACCAAATCAACAAATAACCAAATAACCAATTCGATATGCTTCCAATTATCTCATCCAGCATCGTCGTTTTTATCCTCGTCGTCCTCCTGTTCGTCTGGCTGATCCTGACGGCGAAAGAGCGTTTGTTGCCGCAAAAAGACGTGGTCATCGTCATCAACGGCAATGCGGACAGACCGCTCACCGTCAAACCGGGCAGCACCCTGCTCACCACCTTGTCGTCGCACAACCTGTTTCTTGCCTCGGCCTGCGGCGGCGGCGGCACCTGTGCTATGTGCAAATGCCAGGTTTATTCCGGTGGCGGCGAGGTGCTGGCCACCGAAACCAACCACCTGAACCGCAAGCAGGTACAGGACAAACAACGGCTCGCCTGCCAGGTCAAGGTGAAAGAAGACATGGAAATCCGTGTGCCCGACGAGGTGTTCGGGGTGAAAAAGTGGGAGTGCGAAGTAATTTCAAACGACAATGTCTCGACCTATATCAAGGAGTTTGTGGTGGCTTTACCGAAAGGCGAAAACCTGCAATTCCGCTCCGGCGACTACATCCAGGTGGACGTACCGGAGATGAACATTGATTTTAAAACAGACCTCTACGACATTCCCGACAGGTTTAAAGACGACTACGACCAGTACAAAATCTGGGACCTGAAACTGAAAGTGGAAGAGCCTGTGTTTCGCGCTTATTCGATGGCCAACCACCCGGCGGAGGGCAACAAAATCATGCTCAATATTCGCATCGCCACGCCGCCGTGGGACCGCGACAAAAAGGCTTTCAAGGAAGTGCCGCCTGGCTATTGTTCGTCCTACGTTTTTTCCCGCAAACCCGGCGACAAGGTGACGATCAGTGGTCCGTATGGGGAGTTTCACATCAAAAACACCGACAAAGAAATGGTGTATATCGGCGGCGGGGCCGGTATGGCCCCTTTGCGCTCGCACATTTTCCACCTGTTCCACACGCTGAAAACCAACCGGAAAGTCTCGTTCTGGTACGGCGCGCGCAGCAAACGGGAGATATTTTATGAAGATGATTTTCGGTCGATTGAAAAGGGATTTCCCAATTTTCGCTTCGAAATCGCCTTGTCGGAAGCCTTGCCGGAAGACAACTGGACGGGTTACAAAGGGTTCATTCACAGCGTAGTATTGAAGGAATATTTAGACAAACACCCCGACCCCGACGAGGTGGAGTATTACCTCTGCGGCCCGCCGATGATGAACGATGCCGTGCAAAAAATGCTGGATAATCTCGGTGTGCCGAAGTCAAATATCGCGTTCGATGATTTTGGGATTTGAGCGATATGATTAACTGATCTGACAAAATGAATCATCTTTTTTCTATTTGGATATCATTTCTGTTTGGATTGCTGGCTTTTTCCTGTGTAAAAGAAAAGCCGGCTTATCTCACGCTCAGCGGGAAAGCGCAGGGCACCACGTTCAATATCACGTACCAGGATGCGTTACAACGCGATTTTTCCCATCCGGTGGACAGTATTTTCAGATTGATCGACAAGAGTATGTCGCTGTGGGACAGCAATTCTATCATCAGTCGGGTAAACCGGAATGAGGCCGGCGTTCAGGTGGACGAGCATTTTGCCGCAGTTTTTCAAAAAGCAAAAGAAGTATCGGAAATCACCGGCGGCGAGTTCGACGTGACGGTTGGGCCCTTGGTGAAAGCCTGGGGATTCAGTTACAAAAAAGGCCTGCCGCCACCGGATGCAACAAAAGTGGACAGTTTGCGGCAACTCATCGGTTATCAAAAAATACAACTCGAAAACGGCGTGGTGCAAAAAGCCGACCCGCGTATGGAAATTGATTTCAACGCCATCGCGCAGGGTTACACGGTGGATGTGATTGCGGAATTTCTGGAGAAAAACGGCGTAAAAAATTACCTGGTGGAAATAGGCGGCGAGGTGTGCGCGGCAGGTCAAAACGACCGTGGGACAGTCTGGCAAATCGGGATCGACAAACCGGTGGAAAATGAAGCGGAGGGGAACCGCCCATTGCAAACGACCCTCCCGTTGAGCGGAAAATCGCTCGCCACTTCGGGCAGTTACCGCAAGTTCGTGGTGCGCGACGGCAAGAAATTCAGCCACGCCATCGATCCCAACACAGGCTACCCCATCGACCACAACCTGTTGAGCGTTTCTGTTTTAGCCGACGACTGTGCGACTGCCGATGCGTATGCGACGGCTTTTCTGGTGATGGGAATGGAAAAAGCGATGGGAATGGCAGAGCGCTTAGGGATGGATATCTACTGCATTTATGCGGATGAAACGGGGTTATTGCAGGTGCGTACTACGCTCAGTGGCAGTTGGCAGTAGCAGTTGGCAGTACTAAAAACGCTGCTACTGCCGAGTGCCAACTGTTACTGCCAACTGCCACTGCTACTTATTTTCTTCCTGACCGCAGGGTTCGCCCGTTTTTCTCCCGCATACGCCGCAAACAGCCCCTTCTTTTTGCAAAAAAGGACTGTTGCTGGCACACGTACCCCGAAATTCCCCCTTTTTCAGAAACAACAAACGGACGCTGAACAAAGCGAAAGCGATGAGCACCAGGGCAACGGAAACGATGAGAACAGGCAGCATGGCAGGATAAATTTATGGTAAAGATAAGGATAGATACGGCGGACTTCCAAGTCAGGCGGTTTCACAAACGGACACGCAGCCCTGGAATTCCGCGACGTATTTTTATTCCGTCAAAAATTTGGCATTTTATCGGCGATGCCATACCTTAGCCAATAAGTAGTTGATTTCACCAAATGGCCATAGTTTCATTGTTGTTTTCACTAAAATTCACCACCTTATGATTTCAGTTCAAAAACTCCTGGAGGGAAAACGTTTGAATAAAACCTTTACGGTCACGCCTGAACACATGGTCATCGACGCGCTCGCACTCATGGCTGAAAAGAACATCGGGGCCGTGATGGTGATGGACGGGCCGCGTCTTGCCGGTATTTTTTCGGAACGCGACTATGCCCGCAAAGGCATCATTGCGGGGCGCAAAGCGAAAAGTACACCCGTGACGGAGGTGATGACCGCCAATGTATTTTTCGTATCGCCGGACATGGACATCGAAGATTGTATGCAACTGTTCAGCGACAAACGCATCCGCCACTTACCCGTATTGGATCATGGCTTAGTAGTCGGAATGATAAGCATCGGCGACGTCGTGACGGCCATCATGAACGAACAAAAGTCGCATATCAACTTTTTGGAACAGTACATTTCCGGGACATAACAGGTGCCGGGATTTCCCCGAAAGGCTTGAACGCACGCATTTACAATCACTTACCTCAGGCACAGCCTTTCACCTATGGCTCTATTGATTGTCGTGGTGTTTATCCTCGGATACGCACTGATTGCCCTCGAACATCCCCTGAAAATTGACAAAGCCGGTTCCGCCTTACTTACCGGCGTTTTTTGTTGGCTTGTTTTAATGTTTGGCATCGAGAGTATGCCCGCCTACGGCGAAATCGCAGGCACCCACCCCGATACCCGTTCGTACATCGAACACTCCCTTTTCGAGCACCTGGGCAAAATCGCCGAAATCCTGTTTTTCCTGCTCGGCGCCATGACTATCGTGGAGTTGGTGGACGTGCACGACGGCTTTCGCGTCATCACCGACCGTATCACCACCAAAGACCGGGTAAAATTGCTCTGGATCATTTCATGGGTCACCTTTTTTCTTTCGGCAGGTTTGGACAACATGACGACTTCCATCATCATGTGCGCCCTGTTGCGGAAACTCATCAAAAAGAAAGAAGACCTGTGGCTCTTCGGCGGTTTCGTCATCATCGCGGCCAATGCGGGCGGCGCCTGGTCGCCCATCGGCGACGTGACGACCATCATGCTCTGGATAGGCGGTCAGGTAACGACGCTGAACATTATGACCTCTACGTTCCTGGCTTCGGCGGCCTGTATGTTTGCCCCATTGCTGCTGGCAACTTTTACGTTCCGCAAAAAAGAAGGACAGGAAGAATTGGGCGAAGTTGAAATAAAAACCCATCGCATTACCACGCCTTTCGAGCAAAATCTCCTGTTTTTCCTCGGTGGCGCATCGCTCTTGTCGGTGCCGGTGTTCAAAGCCGTAACCCACATGCCCCCCTACATGGGTATCCTGCTGGCGGTGGGGGTGTTGTGGTATGTTACCGAGTTTATTCACCGTGGGAAAGAAGAGGTCGCGCGCAAAGAATTGACCGTAGCAGCCATGCTGCACCGCATCGACACGCCGGCTGTTCTGTTTTTTCTTGGTATTTTGTTGGCGGTAGGTTCGCTCGATACTTCCGGGCATTTGCATTTGGCTGCTACCGAACTCGACCGCATTTTCGGAAGTATATACATTATCAACACGTTAATCGGCCTGCTTTCGGCTATAGTGGACAACGTGCCGCTGGTGGCCGCTTGCATGGGGATGTATGACATGACCACTTTTCCGCCCGACCACGACTTTTGGGAATTGCTGGCTTACTGCGCAGGTACGGGCGGCAGTATCCTCATCATCGGCTCGGCGGCAGGTGTAGCTTCGATGGGGATTTTAAAAATTGACTTTCTCTGGTATCTGAAAAACATCTCGCTCTACGCCGCAGTCGGTTATTTCGCAGGCATCGGCGTATATTATTTACAACACCATTTTTGACAAGTGTAGTATTTTTGACAGGATAACAGGATTTGCAGGATGGAGAGGGGTTATAAAATCCTGATTATTTTTGACAAGTGTAGTATTTTTGACAGGATAACAGGATTTACAGGATTTTAACCCCCCTCTCCATCCTGCAAATCCTGTTATCCTGTCAAAAAAAAAAGAAACACCTGTCGAGACTCAAGCGAGTCGCGCAGTCATTATTTTATAAAATCCGAACCGATGAAAAAAAACTTCTTCCTCGCTTGTCTTATCCTGTGCTGCTTTTGCCGGATAAGCGCGCAATCCGCAACCGCTTCAAACGTATTGTTCATTTTCGATGCCTCCGGCTCGATGTGGCAAAAACTGGACGGTGAATTCAAAATAACCACCGCCAAAACGGTTTTGCAAAAAATGGTCGACGGCCTGCCCGCCGACACGCGTGCGGGCTTGGTCGCTTACGGACACAACCGAAAATCCGATTGCAAGGATATCGAAACGTTGTTGTCCATCAATACTTTAGACAAAAAAGCCTTTGCGGAAAAACTCAATGCTATCAACCCGCAGGGCATGACGCCCATTGCCAAATCGCTCGAACACGGGTTGGCGCTCGTTCAAAAAGAATCCGGGGCGGTTACCTGCATCCTCGTCAGCGACGGCCTCGAAACCTGCGAAGGCAACGCCTGCGAGCTCGTACGCCAGGCCAAAGCGAAGGGAGTGAAAATCACGGTGCACGTCATCGGCTTCGGGCTGGCTGAAAAAGACCTCTCGGCACTGGAATGCATCGCCCAAGCCGGCGGAGGCCAGTATTTACCGGCCAATAACGCCGACGAATTGAGCAAGGCATTGGCAAAAACCGTCGAGCAGCCCCCCGTCGGTGGCGGCTATATGTCGGTGAAAGTGACCCTGGAAGGCAAGCCGTTGGATGCCCTCGTCAAGGTGTTCAAAAAAGGGGAAACAAAGGAAATCGTCGCTGGCAGGACCTACGAAGGCCCGGAAACAAACCCCCGTTTGATGCTGCTTCCGACAGGAACTTATGAATTGCGGGTGGAGGCCATCAAAATAGACGGAAGGCCGATCCAGATTTTCAAAGACCTGACAATCAAAGGAAATGACACTCTTTTTCAGATGGTGGACTTCGGTCAGGGCTTGGTAGAAATCCTTGTCACGCGCAATGGGCAATTGTCCGATGGGCTGGTGACGCTTTACAAGGCGGGGACACGGGAATCGGTGACGCAAACGCGCTCGTATAGGCAAGCCACGCACAATCCGGCGAAACTCAAAGTGTTGCCAGGGGCCTATGACGTGGAAATCAAAGCCATTGAAATCGCGGGCGACCCTACTTTAAGAATTGAAAACCAACAACTTAGCGGTACAATGATGTCGTTGAAACACGATTTTGTCTCTGGCGAACTCAGCGTAGGAGCGCTCAAAGGCGGCGAATTGATAGACTGCACGGTCTATGTGTTTTCAAAAAAGACCGGCAAAAGTGTCGTCGGTGGCCGTACTTACACAGCGGCTACTTCCAATCCCAAATCTTTCACGCTCGAACCCGGTTCTTACCGTGCAGAAATCCAGCCAGTAAAACACAAAGATTTGCAGAAGAAAACGATAGACGTAGAAGTGAAAGCGGGCGAAACGGTATCAAAAATGGCAGAGTGGTAGCAATTGCAGTTGACAAGTGTAGTTTTTTTGACAGGATCACAGGATTTACAGGATGGAGCGGGGGGGGGGTAAAAATCCTGTAAATCCTGTAATCCTGTCAAAAAAGTAAAATCTTTTTTTGAAAAACAGGATTTCTAAACCCCTGTAAATCTGCTCCAGTAAAAACACGCCGCATATTTTTTACTTTTGATGTTCAAACAAAAACAAAATGAAAGAGCGCATGAAAAATATCTACACTTTCGTGCTGACGTTGTTTCTCGGCGCCGCTCCTTTTTTTGCCCATGCACAAGGGTTCGAATGGGCAGTCCAGATGGAAGGAGTGACGGCGGCAGCGGCCAACTCCAATTCCTTCGACGTCGAGACCGACCTTCAGGGAAATGTTTACATCGCGGGCACTTTTGTCGGAAAAGTCAAATTCGGCAGCCAAATTTTGGAGTCCGGCGGCATCGTGCCGGGCATTTTGCCGGACGGTTTTATCGCCAAATTTTCAGCAAACGGCACATTCCAGTGGGTGGAAACCATCCCCGCTTCGCTCGATGCCAAAGTACACGACATCGAACTGGATGAAGCGGGCAACATCTACCTCGCGGTCAGCATTCACGGCACAGCGAGCATCGCCGGCTCCGCCGTGGGCGAAGAGGGAGATGCCGGCATCGTCATTGCCAAATTGAACGCAGACCGGGAGTTGCAGTGGATGCAGTCGTTTGTTTCCGAGTCGAACAACGAGCCTGTTTTTTTGCACTCGCTTGAGTTGGGCGCAGGCAATGACCTTTACGTTTCCGGGCAGTTCGAGGGGGACATGAACCTCGGCGGTGCTGCGTTGGATGCCGGGTCCATCACACAGTTTTTCCTCGCCCGCCTGAGCCTCGACGGAGAAGTGTTTTGGGCAACCAAACTGGGGAACGTACTGCTGCTTGACCTGGGCTCGGATGTGGCTACCGACCCGGCGAGCAATGTTTATTTTACTGCCTCCACCATTGGTGTTTCCACTTTCGACGCCATCACGATAGACGCGGCAGACGAGCGAACTTTTGTCCTTGCCAAGTACGACAGCACAGGTTCCATCCAATGGCTTCGCCACTCGAACGGGGAGGTCAACTTGGAGGACAGAGGAGAAGCCGTAGCAGTGCATCCCGAGACATGGGAGGTTTACGTGACCGGCACTTTCATCTCCGATACCTTCGAACTGGCGGGCGACCTTACGAGCATACAACTCATCCACTCCGCTTCGTTTCGCCAGGATTTTTTCATCGCCAAATTCAGCCAGACTGGAGAAATACTCTGGGCAAAGCAAAGCCACGGTCCCGCTCCCCAGACAGTCGGCAGGGACATCGAAGTGGGCGCAGACGGCAGTGCCTTCGTGACGGGCATTTATGGGCAGCCGGGTGCAGGCGGCGTCAACGAATTGTCAAGCACTTTTGGCGAGGGCGGTCAAGCGGTTTTGTTGCAAAACGGAGGGTATTTAGACATTTTTCTTGCAAAATATTCAAGCGCGGGGCACTTATTCTGGGCGAAAAAGGCCTCCGGGACGGAAGCAGATTACGTCACCGGCCTTGCGCTCGTCGGAACGGAGGACGCTGCCATCACCGGTACGTTCAACGAGACCTTCACGATTGGAAACCAAACGCTGACAGCAGCCCCGACTCTTGCTACCGACAATATGTTTGTTGCCAGATGCAAGGGGGAAACGTCGGGTACTGAAAACACTGACGCTCCGATTGCCAAACTGCTGCTTTCTCCCAATCCCGCTTCCCAAGTGATAAGGGTTCAAATTGAAAGTGAAGTCGTCTTGAAAGGCGATGTCGAATTGCTTGATGAAACGGGGAAGGTGTTGCAATCCAAGCCCATCAACCAAGAGGCATTGGAATTATTCGTAACGGGACTTCCGAACGGGTTGTACTTCGTTCGTTTGTCAACAAAAAGCGGCTCCATCACTGAAAAATTTATACTGGAACATTGATTTGTGACGAGACTTTCCAAGTTTTTGAACTTGGAAAGTCTAACTCGCCATGATCGCTCCCACTTCCGTCTTCCGGCGCTCGCGGAGCGACCTTTTTTGATCGGCGTTGCTTTCGTAGAGGCAATACTGGTCGTATTTCGTCCGGTCACGCTCCACCCAGATGTCCTTGCCGATGTCGGCCAGCACGACCAATTCCTTGTAGAGTTTGTTACCGAAGTCTGTCCGGCGTTCCACACCGATGTCGCGGTCGTGGAGTTTGTCCTGCTGGATGTTGAGGGCATTTTCAAACTCGGCGCAGGCGTCGAGCACCCGTTGGATCACATTTTCGTTGACGCCCACTTCTGCCAGAAAATCAATCTGTTGGCGCGCGACACGGGCGACGCGGCGACCACAAAACAGCAATTGCGGATCGCTCATGTCGCCGAGTTTGGCGGTGCCGAATTTGCGATAACGCCCCGTGCGGTCGTGGTATTTCATCGCTACGCGGGTCATAAGCGAGCGGATGGCGGTGCGTAGTTTTTCCGCAGCAAGGTTCTTTTTTTCAGTGCAGATCATCTGATCGCCCACCAGTTCGTCGTCGCCGGGCAGCGTTTGAAACTGGTCGCATTGCGATTTGAATGCCTTAAGCCGTTCGAGCCCGTATCCGTATTGGATAAAAAACTCGATGTCGCGATGCGCGGCGCGAATGGCCTCCATACAAGTCACATAGAGGTCGGCTTCGGAGACGTTGTATTTGCGATGGCCGGGTTGTTTTTTCATGTTTTTGTGTTAAACAGTTTTCGGTATTTTGGATACGTTTTGGTTTTGTAATTATCTTGACAATTGGAATATAAACAGTTAGATCAAGAAGAACGACGGGACAAAAATAATTCGTTTTATCATTTAAAAAAATGTTTGACACAAAAAATATTATTTAACGTAAGTTGTGACCTACCACATACACATCACCCCCCCTGCCCCCCTCAAGGGGGGACTTGAACGCGGCTACGCCGCTCAAACGCCGCGTTTGTGAAGCGTAGCGAAGCAGGCAAAAGTGATTTTGGTTTGAACCTCCCTATTCCTCGCTCAAACGACGCGTTTGCGGAGTGTAGCGAAGCAGAAGTCCCTCCTCAAGGGGGACTGAAACGCGGCTACGCCGCTCAAACGCCGCGTTTGCGGAGCGTAGCGTAGCAGAAGTCCCCCCTTGAGGGGGGCAGGGGGGTGATGAGTGCATACCACATAACTTATTATGTTACAGGTCACAACCTGTATTATTTATGATTAAAAGTAACATGGCAAAAGTTTGGCAAATTAATATTAATGATGCACTTTTGCTACCTGCACAAAACCTTATTTTTAAATGCTTCAAAACCAGGATTATACAATGAATTTCCGTCAACTCCCCTTTCTTAAAGTCGCAGCGATCATTGCTGCATTGATCATTGCCGGTGGCATTTATTATTATTCGGTACAAGCGGGTGATCAGGCCACCGTGACCGCTGCTTCAAACAGTGAAATTCAGCCTGTTAAATTGAACGTGGCGCCGCCGTTTTCGGGTGAAAAAATCAATGTGGCGCCTACGATTCGTGTGATTCAGCCGGAGGCGCCTACAGTATTGACACTGAATACCGGCGCTACGATCACGATACCCGCCGCTGTGTTCGTCACTATGGATAACCGCCCCGTGACAAAACCGGTGGAAATCCATTTCCGTGAATTCCACAAAGCACACGAGATCATCGCCGGCGGCATCCCGATGCGGGTGTATGATGTGCAGGGAAAGGAACAATGGATGCAAACTGCCGGGATGTTCGACGTGCAGGGCTATTCGGAAGGCCGTCCGGTGAAAATCGCGGAAGGTAAAACGATTACGGTCAATCTTCCTTCCGGTCTGGACGGCAACTGCGAGTTTTGGCATTTCGACCCCAAAATAGGCAATTGGAAAATGCTTGCCGTCACGCCCGCCTATCGCGACAGCCTGCAACCGGAAAGACTTTCGGAGCAGGAAGCCGTCGCGCAAGCGACAAAATCCCTGCCCCGAAAGCCGGTGAAACCCGTTTTGGTGAACAAAGAGAAACCCGTGCTCGACTTTGACATCAACTACGACGCACTGCCGGAGTTGAAAAACGTAGGCGGCATTCTCTGGCAATACGCCGGCAACGACCCGAAACAAGACCCTGCCAACAACCGCTCCATGCTCGAGCGCCGGTGGGACTATGCGAAAGTGGAACCCACCGACCAACCCAACGTTTTCGAGATGACACTGACCCAGGGGCGCGAAAAACTCAGCCTCCCGGTACAGGCCTGCCGCAGCCGGGCTAACTTTGAAAAAGCAATGGCCGACTATCGCGAAGAATACAAAAAATACGAGACCAAACGCGAAAAGGCGCTCGAAAAAATCGCTTTTCAGGAAGACCAGGCCGAATTTGTCCGCAGTTTTCAGATCGAACGGCTTGGCATATATAATTGGGATTATCTCCTCAAACGCGAAGACGCCGTGCCGGTGGTGGCCGATTTCGATTTTGGCAACGATGTGCCCGCCGATATAAAAAAAGAGGTGACAGTCTGCCTCATCACGGGCGGTGGGCGCACGGTCATTACGTTCCCATATTCCGATTGGCGCAACTTCACTTTTTCACCCGGTATGGGCAACCGCTTAGTCGCTATTTTGCCGGGCAATCAGGTCGCCGTTTTTTCGCAGGAAGATTTCACACGCGAATCGGCTGCTATCCGGCAGGCAAAAGGGAAGCCTTACGTTTTCAAAATGAATGTGTTGCAGGAAAAAATAAGCAGCATTGCCGATTTGAAAAAAGTGACCGGCTGACCCGGTTTTTCATCCAAAAAAATCAATCATGCGCCTTTCATTGCTTGCCATGCTGCTTCTTGCGGCCAACAGCGTGTTGGCACAAAACAATCAGTTGTTACCGGTACGGATCAACCACCAATGGGGCTTCATAGACACCGGCGGCAACCTCGTGCGCGAACCGAAATACAACTTTATCGGCGACATCAACTTGCCCTGGTATGGGCGGGAACATGATAAATCGGGCTATTTTTTGGTCGAAACGAATGGTTTGCTCGGCCTGATCGATACCAACTTATCAGAAATATTGCGACCTGCCTGGCGGGAAATCCAGCCTGTCAGCCCCAACCTTTTTATAGTGGCTGCTCCTCTGGGCGGGTACACGGTGGCGGATAAAAACGGCAGGGATTTGCTGAACGCTACTTATGAGGCCATCAAGTTGGCGGGGGCAAACATCGCCCACTTTTTCCTCGTCCGGCAAAGGGGGCAATGGGGGGTGCATCGCCGCGGTGAAGGATTAGTCGTGCCTGCCGAATACAGCGAAATTGAATTCCTCGACGCCGGAAAAGGCTATTTCAAAACAAAAAAACACCCATCCGATACCCTTTGGCTGTTGACCGACTGGAGCAACCGCACACTGCTCGACCAGCCGCAAAAGGAAATACTCGGGGCGGGAAAACGCCATTTGCTCACCAAAGAACACCAGGGCAGTGATTGGGTCGTTCGAACCACCGAGGGGGTGGCAACCGACACATTGAAAGGCGAAATTGAAACGTTTGTGCCGCTCAACAAGCACCTGATCGGCTACTATGGGCCTTACGGCGACATATCCGTCTATGTGTTTTCCCTGCGCCGGACAGTTTACCAATACATCGACACGATGTGGGCCATAGACGAACGGCTGGCCGTTTACATCGACAATGACAAAACCGGCCTCATCGACAGTGCCGGCAACATCATTCCGGTCGAGAACCTGTCCAACCTGGCATTGGGCAGTGAAAAACTCTACCGGATCCGATGCACCGGAGGCAAGTGGGGACTGTTTTCTGTGGAAAAAGGCAGCCTGCTCCCCTGTACCTACGACCGCATCGATCCTTTCGCGGGAAAATTGGCCGTTTGCCTTCGTGACGGTTACTATGGGGTGCTGAACCAGACCCCCAACGAAATCCTGCCCACCGTGTTCGACCGGGTACGGATCGAGCAAAATACCATCAAGTGCAACCTCGATGACCAGTTAATACAATTCTACTACGACCCTCGAACGGGTGCGCTTGCCGAACAACGCGACACGTTCAATTCCCCGATACGTGTCTCCATCGGTTTCACCGGGCGAATGTTCGGGCGCGAGGACGACAATGAAGTGGAAGACGAGTTGAACGATGACACCGGTGGTAGCACAAGAGCGGCAGAAGAAGCCAATGCCCGGGCGGAAGAAGAGCGGGATACTGTGCCGCTTTTCGACGAAATAAAATTTGAAACAGGGGAAACCGACCTGATTATTTCCACCGACAGCCACCTCATCTGGCGCAAGACGGGCCCCGGATTTGAATTGTGTGAAGAAGTCAGGATGAAAGATGGCGGCAGCCCCAAGGCACAACAAGCGAAAACAGGCAAAAAAGCGAGCAACCGCGCTCCCCGCAAGCGCTACCGGCCGGTCAACGATGCCACGTACAACAAGATGTTCAAGTGCCGCGACGTAGACTGGAACATCGTCGTCATAGAAGGCGACCCGCCCCCGGAATCGAAGTTGTTTGGCAGTACCTTGGGGGTCGGGTCCGGCTTTTACAGGGCAGTTATATTCGACAACAGGCAGGAACAGTTGTTGCCAGGGTTGGAGATACTAGGCATTCGTCTGCGCGACTTCCGAAGGGGACTGCCTTACGCTGCCTTTCTGACAACCGGCGGGCAAATGGGCCTGATCGACAAAGACGGCAGGCAGGCCGCCGACGCCAATGGTACGCCCCTGCGTTTCGAATACATCGGCCAAACGAAAGAGGGTAAAACCCGTGTTTGTGTGCGTGGCAAAAAGACCCCCGTGAATGTCGGCAAGGAAAAACAACCGGTCGTAGTATCCGGCGGTGTGCTGAGCAAAATGTTCAACCTGCAATACAAACAACCAAGCGACGAGCGCAAAAAAATCGTATTTTCGAGCATAAAAATTGTTTCCAACCAAAATACGCCCCCGCTTTGGGGTTACTTAGATGACGCGGGCAAAACGATCATAGAGCCGATGTTCGAATATGCCGCGGATTTCAAAGACTCTTTCGCAATCAACCGGAAAAACGGCAAATGGGGGGTCGTCGACCACCTGGGCCAACCACGTATTCCCTTTGCCTACCATGCCGTCAAGGCTTACGGCAAAAACTGGCGCACCTACCTCCGCAACCCCGATACCCTTTACTTCGACCTGGAAGGGCGGTATTTCCCCGATGCCCACAGCGCAAAAATATCCGGTTTGCCGGAAGGGCTGTTTGCCCGAAAAGACAAGGTCAACGGCAAATACGGTTATGTCGATAACAATGGTGTTGAGGTCATTCCGAACCGGTTCGATGCTGCCCGGGATTTTTCAGAAAGACTGGCCGCCGTGCGGGAAGCGGGCAAGTGGGTTTTCATCGATACAATTGGGAATGTCGTTGCTGCGCCCGATTCCTTGTTGGGGCCTATCGCCGAAATCGGCGGTTTCAGCGAAGGGCTGTGCTGGTTCAGGACCGGCAAAGGCAAAACGATCGGCTACCTCGACCGAACCGGGCGCGCACAAATTGAGCCTTCCTTTCACGGCAAACCTGCTGATTTCCAGCGGGGTGTGGCAAGAGTGAGGGTCAAACGGGAGCCGGCCCTGATCGACAAAAACGGGCGGTTTTTGGTGTGGCCCGGCCGCTATAGCCTGATCGGCGATTTCAGCCGCACCGGGTTGGCAGAAGTGCGCGACACCGCATTCAATTTGAGGGGATTGATCAACCTGGAAGGCATGGAAGTGATCCCCGTCGAATACACACAGATCATTTCGTCCGACCTCGGGCACGCTGTTTGCGACGGCGCTTACTGGCAATATCTGGGCAACGACGGAAGGCCGTTGTTGCCCTTGCGGTCGAAAGAACCCCTGCGAAAACTGACTTCCAACCTGGCGATGGTGCGCGACACGACCAACGGGCTTTGGTCATACCTTTTTCTGCCGGGCGCGGAAGTTTTTCTGAAAGATTTTCGACAGGCCGAACCCTTTCAAAACGGCTATGCGGAAGTCTCCAGGGCAGTGTATTCGAAAGACAGCCTGATGATCGTGAGCGAATACGGCAGTTTTTTGGAGCCGAAGCCCGGCGAGCGTTTTTTGAAACTGACCGAAGGACTCATCCAGGTGGAAAAAATAACAACCGCCCGGGCAAAAGCGCCGAAGTTCTACTATGCCGGCGTCACAGGGCAAAACTTCTTTCATCGCGTGTTTTTTACCAATGAAGCATTTCGCAACGGTGTTGCAATCGTGAAGCCGAACACCCGTTTCGGCGCGTTCAACCGTCGCGGCTGGTTTGTGCTGCCGCCGAAATATGCGAAGATAAATCACCAGGGCAATTACCTGCAAACCACCCCGCTGCTCCAAGGGTTTGTCTCCCATGACGGCAAAAACATCATCGAGCCGGCCTTCGACCTGCTGGAGTTGCTCGACAACGGTCTTCTGCGCGTGGAGTGGGGTGATAAAGTGGGATACCTGAGGCAAAACGGTGAATGGGTGTGGCCGCCGGGAGGGTTGGTGCGGTGACGTACGCCGGAAGTCCGTGCTGTGCGACGTAAAACTGTATCACAATAGAGCGACAAAAAACTGTATCAGTTCTTTGACATGTTGGCATAATCAAGGATTTCACTTTCCGTGACGAGTGAGTTTTCCGAGGTTTTAATCAAACGCCCGTCCACGCTCGGTGGCAGCGTATGCAGATGAGGATGTATTATAAGCAGCCGTTTTTAAAAGCGTTTCAAAATTATGTTTGTTGCGTTGCCCGAAACTTTCCAGGTTTTCAAAACCTGGAAGGTTTGCATGGGAATAACGAAACAATCTATGGCTTCGCAATTGTGCAGTGTGGTTAGATTTGACAACTTTTCAAAAGTTGTCAAATCTTGAGATCGAAGAGATTTTTAACCAACGTGATCAACCAACCCACGGTGTTCAAAATGAAGGGGGGGCAAGGATATTAGCGGCAACGCTACATCCTAAGCCCCCCCCTTCATTTTGAACACCTCCAACACACTACTTCTCCTGCTGCAACGCCTCGATCGTACTTGCCGGCAACTGCGCAAGGTCCAGGATCATCAATCCGTCGAGGCAATCGGCGAAATGGGGGTCCACGTTGAAAGCGATGAAGTTGGCGTTCTGGCGGAGGTACTGGCGGAACAGGACGGGCACTTTGAAGTGGGCGGGTTCGATGGATTCCACGAGGTTTTCGAGCGCGTCGAATTCGCCGCGCAGTTGTTTGGCGAGCAGGCGGGCATCGACGGATTTGAGTTTGGCGCGGAACGGCTTGCGCGGCGCCACGAGCCGGGCGAGTTTTTTGTCATAAAAAAAGCGCCGCACAAACTCGACGATGATCGCCTTCGAGGCCTCCGAATAGTCCTTGCTGATACTGACCGGCCCATAGAGGTAGTGGTAATGCGGATTCGCCATCAGGAAATGGAGAATACCTTTCCAGAGCAGGAACAACGGCAGGCGGTGCTTCTGGTATTCGGGGGTGACGTAGGAGCGGCCGAGTTCGACGGCTTCCTGCAGGATGGGGTAGAACCCCGGCTTCATTTTGAATAAACTGTTGGTATAGAAGCCGTTGACACCGTATCGCCGGAAGATCAGATCGCCCTGCCCGAGCCGGTAACCGCCTGCGATTTTCTTTTCTTCCCGGTCCCAGATGATGAGTTGGAGGTAATAGAGATCGTACTCGTCGAGGTCGCGGGGTTTGCCGGTGCCTTCACCGGCAGCGCGGAAGGTCAGTTCACGCAGGCGGGCGATTTCGAACATCGTATTGGGCAGCAAAGCAAAGGGCGCCACAAATACGTCGAACTGACCGCGTGTGGTGATTTTGTGTTCGGGTTTCAGCGCAGCGATTTCTTTAGCGATCAGGGCGGGTTTGACGGGCTCGGCGAGCGGTTGCCGGTTTTCCGGTTTGCTACCGGTGAACAGTTCAGGGCGCACGTCGAACGGCGAGCCGAGCGAGAAGATCTTTGCCTGTAAAAATTTGCTCCACAGGCGGTTTCTGGGAAAAAGCGCGATGTCGTCGCGGGTGATAACACTGCCCACACGGATGCTGATGCGCACGGGCTCGGTAGTGAACTGGTAGGGCAGGCCGGGGATGGCTTTGCGCAAAAAACCGCCGGGCAAATGATCGGCCTGCAGGTGAATGGGTACGACCGGCTGGCCGGATTTGCGCAGCTGTCTGAGGATTTGCTGCCGCAACAAATTTTTGCCCAAGTGGCTCAGCGGGTTGTCGGAGAAATCGACCGGCAAGGCGACGGCTTCTCCTTTTTTGACCGACCGGGCGATTTTTTTGAAAAAATTCAACTGCAAAAACCGGTCGGTCAATTTGGCGCGCGAGGGGCGTATTGCTATGTTTTTCAGCGTTTTAGGCGGCGGAGTGGGGTAGGGATATACGATTTTGACCGACTCGAAATACTCGCCCAGCAGGGCCAGCAAAACCCATTCGTCCAATCCCGGCAACAGTTGATTGCAGACAAATATTGCGCCGGGGCTTTTGGCCAGCAATTTGCGGTCGAACTCATCCAGATCGAGTGTGACGCGGGCTTTGGACAGTTTGGATTGAGCGGAGGTAAAGAGGTCTTTCATAAAGTGGTAGAGGGTGGAGGGTAGAGGGTAGAAGGTGGACGGCAGACGGTGACCCTGAAACCCTATATTATTACTTCATTTCCTGAACAAGGTGAAACAGCCCGTCCACAATAAACTGAACGCCAATGGCAATGACAATAAAACCCATAATGCGGGCAATGGCGTTGAGGCCGCCGGCGCCGAACACCCTGAACAGAAAAGGCGCTACCCGCAGACAAGCCCACACCAGCACGGCCACTGCAACGATGGCTGCCAGGATCATTGCCCGGTTGTTCCATTCCGGGTGCTGGCTGTATTGGGTGATGAGGTACGATATGCTGCCCGGCCCCGACAACAGGGGCATGGCCAACGGTGAAAAAGCGATGTCGGTGCGGTCTTGCGATTGTTTTTCCGCATCCTTGTCGAAGCCGCGCTGCTTGGTGAAGCGCCCCGACATCAGACCGAAACCGCTGATGAGCAGGGTCATGCCGCCGGCAATCCGGAGGGAATGCACCGTGAGGCCGAAAAAACTCAGGATGTAGGTGCCTGCGAGAAAGAAAGAGACTAAAATCAGCAGGAAATACAGACTGGTCATGAGTGCAATTTTGTTGCGCTCCGGGCGTGGCCGGTCGCCCGTCATGGCCACGTACACCGGAATGGCACCGGGCGGGTCAACAATGGAGAAAAGAGAAAAGAGTGTGGCGAGGAAGAATTCCATGATTGCAAGCAGGTTTTGGGCAAAAGTAAGAATACCTCACCTTTATTCTTTTTCATCATTTCCCTCCCATCACATATTTTTGCCCGTCAATTCCACGTTTGCATTCTGTTAAAATTTCCAAAAAATAAAAACCGGGCGAATGACCGCACCGTTCATGGGCGTTCGTTTGCCATAAACTTGTGACTTTGAGTATTCGATACCGGACTTTGGACATCATTTCATACGCGTGTTGATTATCACAATTTATTGTCCAAAGTCCGGCAACCGATGTCCAACGTCAAAAAATAAAATCAATACGATATGAACCTTTGGAAAGGTATTCTAACCTGTTTTCTCCTTTCATCAACTGTTGTACTTCACGCGCAACAGACGACCGTCTATACCGAAGCCAATCTTGCTTATCGCCGCGGCGTCGATTTTTTTGATCAAAACATCTACGGGCTGGCTCAAAAAGAATTCAAAACTGCCATCGAATACCTCCGACCGGTAAACGAACCGGAATGGGAGGCCGTGAAGACCATAGCAGAACTTTATTACGCCAAATGCGCCGTGCGGCTCGGTCAGCCGGAAGCCGAAAAACTCGCGCTCGATTTCCTGCGTATGCACTCGCCTTCGGCAGTTGCCAGCCAGGCTGCGCTTGAAATCGGGGATTTTTATTTCGATCAGAAAGAGTACGACAAAGCCATCACGTATTATGACATGGCGCCTGATGGTTCCGGCGGCTCCCGCGATGAAGTCCAGTTCAAAAAAGGGTACAGCTACTTCATTACCAAGCGATTCCCGCAGGCAAAGACTGAATTTGCGCCTTTGAGGGAAAATACAGGCAGCCAATGGTATTATCCTTCCAATTACTATTCCGGGTGTTGTTCGTTCTTCGAGGGCAAATTTGATGAAGCGGCCAAAGCCTTTCAGCGTTGCGAACAAAATGAGAAGTACAAATCCGCAGTGCCGTATTACATCGCGCAGATTTACGCCAATAAAAAGCAGTACGACCAGGTGATTTCATATGGCGCTCCCAAAGCGCAGGATGCAACCGTCAAAAATCGCCCGGAACTGAATCTTATCGTGGGTCAGGCGTACTATGAAAAAAACGACTACAAAAAAGCCTTGCCTTTCCTCGAATACGCCGTCTCCAACGGCGCCAATCTGCGTCACTCCGACTATTACCAACTCGGCTACGCCCAGTACCGCAGCGGTTACTATAAAGAGGCGGCGATCAACCTGGAGCAACTCAACAAACAGGACAGCCTGCTCGGGCAAAATGCCCTCTACCACCTCGGCGATTGTTACCTCAAAATGGGCAATAAATCAAAAGCGCATACTGCATTCGGCCAGGCAGCCAACCTCAGTTACGACAAAGCATTGCAGGAAGACGCATTGATCAATTACGCCAAACTGAGTTACGAACTCAAAAGGGACCAAGCTGCGATCGAATCCCTGCAAAAATTCCAGCCCAGCTCGAAATACTACAACGAATCCCAAAAACTGCTGGGATTGGTGTTGCTCAATACCCGCGATTACGACCGTGCCGTCGGTATTTTGGAAAACGTGAAAAACCGCACTCCAGAGGCAAATGCGGCATATCAACAGGTGACCTACAACCGGGGTATTCAACTTTACCAAAACGGCCAGAAAGAAGAAGCCCGCCGTTATTTCGACAAATCGCAGGACGCTCCGGTCGATAAACGCCTTTCGACCTTAAGTTCATTCTGGATGGGCGCCATTGCCAACGAAGCCGGAGAATGGGCTATCAGCAAACAACACATGGGGGCTTTCATCGGCAATGCAAAAAACTACAACGACCTGCCGGAAGAAAGCAGCCTGATGATGGGGCAATATATTCAGGGCTACAGCCACCTGAAACTCGGCGATTACAAAATGGCGCTTGCCAATTTCAAAGCCTCTGTGGACGGCATCAAGAAAAACAGCAGCCGCATCAAGTCGGAACAAATCACCAAAGGCGTGTTGGGCGACGCCGTGTTGCGCGCCGGCGACTGCCATTTCAAAAACAAACAATACGCCGACGCGCTTGCCTATTACAACGAAGCCGTCAACAAAAAATACGAAGGTTTCGAATATGCCCTTTACCAGAAAGCCATCATCCGGGGTTTGCAGGGCAGCCAGCTCGATAAAGCCGTGGCGCTCGACGACCTGATTGAAAAATATCCGGACAGCCGCTATACCGACGAAGCGCTGCTCGAACTCGGCAACACCTACCTCGAAATGGGCAAGCTCGGCGACGCTACGGTGCCGCTGCGCAAACTGATCAGCGATTTTCGGGGTAAATCGCCGCTCATCAACCAGGCTTATATGCAACTGGGTCTCATCTCGTTCCGCCAGGGCAAATATGATGTAGCCGCCGATTATTACAAGCAGGTGTTTGCCAACAATCCCGATGCGGTCGAGGCCAAAGAAGCCCAGTCGGCTCTGAAAGAAACCTACGACGAGTGGGGGCGCCCCAACGATTACATCACTTTCATAGGTACGATACCCGGCTACAAGGTCAGTCAGGGATCGAAGGATAGCATCGTTTATCAATCTGCTGAGTATCAGTATCAGAACAAACGCTATCAGCAGGCCATCGATGGTTTCACCAATTATCTGGAGCAATTTCCCAACGGCCCCCATGCCGTTGCAGCGTACTACTACCGCGCGGAAAGTTATGCCTCCGATGCAGTGAAAAAATACAACCTGGCTTACAAGGATTATGGTTTTGTTGTAGGTCGCGGGCCGGGCAAATGGTATGCGCGCTCCGCCGAACGCGCCGCGCTACTGGCCTTGAATGCTGAAAAAAATCCCACCCAGGCGCTCGAATTTGCCCGCAAGTGGGAAGATGCCGCGCCCAACGACGGCTCGCGTTTCCAGGCCCAATTGGTTGCGATGGAAGCGGCTTATAAAAGCGGCAACAATGCCGTCGCCGTCAATGAATACGCCAACAAAGTAAATCAGTCGCCGCAGGCTTCATCCGAGCAACTGGCTTTGTCGAATTTTTACCTCGGCAAACTTGCTTTTGATAAGGAAGAATATAACAAGGCATATCCCCTGCTCGAAGCCACCACTGAAAACATCACCACAGAGGCGATGGCCGAATCCTATCACCTGATGGCCCAAATCTTGTACCGCCAGAAGAAATACGCCGATGTGGAAGAACTCATCACTACGAGAGCCAATAAAAACAGCGGCGGCTACGACGACTGGATCGCCCGTAACCTCATTCTTCTCTCCGACGTGTACTATGATCAGGGTGATAAAAGCAGCGCAGCCGTTGCACTCGAAGCTGTGCTTCAAAATTACAAGGGCGGAGATGCAGGCATCATGAATACGGCCAAACAGAAATACAACAGGCTCAACGTGGAAGCCCCGGAAGAACCGAAAAGTGATAAAACGGAAAAAGGCGGAAATTTCCTGGAAATGGAAGGGGGAAACTAAGTTGGTTATCGGTTATTGGTTATTGGTTATTGGTTATCGGTTGTCAGTGTTTCGGGGTGTTTTTCAATCAACAACAGTATACGACTTCGATAAATTGATCAATAACCAATAACCAACAACCAACAACCAATAACCAATAACCAATAACTGATAACCAATAACTAACAACCAATCATGTTATTCAATCATAAATCGTTTTTCACGGCATTTGCCGTTTTTACCTGTACCGTCGTTGCAACGGCTCAAAAAGATAAGGTGACCGGCAGTGTGGACATGTATAAAGACTTCGAGGCGCACCTGTTGGAATCCAATAAAATCGATGTGATGCCAACGTTGCCGCCGCTGGACACCAACCTCAAAAAGCAGGACTACATCGTGCCGGTGCGCCCGCTTTCGATCACTTATCCCACCCCAAAACTGCGCCCGATCGCCATGAAATCCGGGAAAAAAGAAGACGATTACAATGGCTTCGCAAAAGTAGGGGCGGGTATGCCCAAACAGTTCTGGGCAGAAGCCGGTTACTTTTTCAGTTCGGGTGAAAAATTCGACGGCAAAGTATGGTTCCGGCACCACAGTCTCAACAATACTGAAAACGTTGAAAACCAGCGTTTTTTGAACAATGATTTCCTGCTCAACGGCAATATCTATCCCAATGAAAATCTGGGCGTCGAGGGGACGATCGGCTACAGTTATGATCGCGTTCATTTTTACGGCTACAACATCGATACGCTCTCCTTTTCCGATGAACGCACCCGGCAGGATATAAAAATTCTTGATCTGGGTGGCCGGGTCTTCAACGCCGAGCGCAGCGACGCCGATTTTAATTTTTCCGTAGCGCCCAAGTTTTACCTCCTCAACGACTACTTTTCCAACAAAGAAACCGGTTTCGAACTGAATTTGACCGGCACGAAATGGTTCGCTGAAAAGCACCCGCTCCGGCTGAATATCCGCGCCGATCAAACGTCATTCGAAGACACTGCCAAGCAGAAACTGAACAACCTCTACCTGCAGCCGTCGTTTACGTACCACTCCGACCTCCTGCAAGTCAAAGTCGGCGGCAATTTCGCCAGCAACCGCGATGAATTCACCATTTTTCCCGACGTCGAACTGACCTTGCGGCTCATCGGCAACGGCATCCAGATATTCGGCGGCGCCGCCGGCGATTTGCGGAAAAACACCTACCGCAGCATGATCGAGTATTGCCCCTTCATCCAGGTGCGGGGTGTCACGTTGCGCAACACCGAATACCGCAATTATTATGCAGGCGCAAAAGGCGACCTCGGTTTTCTGGAGTACACAGGTACGTTTACCTTCGCCGATGTCAAAGACCTGGCCTTGTATCAAACCAAATTTACGGACGAAGGACTCACCCGTTTTCAATTGGTGGATTCCCTATACGACGACGCGACCATTACCAATATACAGGGCATTATCAAACTAAGGCTGTTTAATGCGCTCGCAATTACCGGCGCCGTGAGCCAAAACCTGACGTTTGATTTGACAGATGAAAGCAATCACTGGGGGCTCCCAAAAACCGAAATGAATTTCAATGGCACCCTTATGATGATGGAAAATAAACTTGAATTGCGCGGCGGGATCTATATCGCTGAAGGCATTTGGTTCAAAGACATCGAGGGCATTTCACGGCAAGGCGAATCCTTGTACGACCTGAGCGTTGGCGGCAGTTTCCGTTTCACAAAAAACATCGGGGCTTTCGTCGATGTGAACAATATATTAGACAACAAACGCGAGCGCTGGTACAACTACCCGACGGTCGGACTGAATTTCCTGGTCGGCTTGACAGCGCGATTCTGAAGTGGTGTATAACCCGTTGAAAAACGCCTAATCCACCACATGCACCACATTCGGCACGCCCGACATGCCCGGCACGTCGCGTTGGTCGATCAAGGCTTCGGCGCCCGGATTGGTGAACCGATATACCTGCCGGGTGGTGCCACCCGTCACCGTCAGGCTGCTGGAGCCGATGTAACGAAATTTTGAATAGGTGGCCGACGAGGAGGAGGTGGCGTTTTGCCGGTTCTGGCGTTTAGAATTGCATCCGCAGCTCATTTTTCTTCAAATTGGTTTGGGTGAACAGTTGTTTGATTTTTTTCTGAAAACCGCTGGAGCAGAATAGCAGCGCCCGACATCGCACACCAAAGCAGGAATATTTCCAACAATTGTTGCCCCAGCACCAGCGCAAAAGGGAGTGCAACCCAGAGGCTGAGACAGTAAAAACAATCGGTCAATTGTCCGAAAAAACCATTGCCCAACAGCCTGCGAAATCGAACGAATATATCCCATGGGCCGTCTTCCGCATTAAAAAGATGGGTAATGCGCCAAACGGAGAAGGTACCAAGAACAAAAGCGAGCCAGAGTTCCATACGGTTTTTTATTGTTTGCAAATGTATATGGAAAACCCGCGTATTGTCAAGGGGCCCGGCTATTTTTAGCGTTTTTTAATCACCCGCTTACCGGAGCAGCCATGTCCCTGATCCGGATGATTTGATCGTTGGGTTGATCGCTCTCGATCAGACCGTCGCGCATCCGGACGATGCGGTGGGCGTGCAGCGAAATATCCTGTTCGTGCGTAACCAGGATGACGGTATTGCCTGCCCGGTGAATTTGTTCGAACAAGCCCATGATCTCGTAGGAGGTTTTTGTATCGAGGTTGCCGGTCGGTTCGTCGGCGAGAATGATGGCCGGGTCGTTGACGAGGGCGCGGGCAACCGCCACGCGCTGGCGCTGGCCGCCGGAAAGCTCGTTGGGTTTGTGCATGACCCGGTCGCCTAAGCCGACGGATTCGAGGGTCTTGCGGGCTTTTTCAAGGCGTTCTTCTCTTCCGATGCCTGCATACACGAGCGGAAGCGCTACATTTTCCAGGGAGGACAAACGCGGCAGCAGGTTGAAGGTCTGGAATACAAATCCGATCTGTTTGTTGCGCACTTCGGCCAACTCGCCATCGTCCATCGTGCTCACTTCAATCCCATTGAGCCAATATTCACCGCTGGTGGGCGAATCGAGGCAACCAAGCAGATTCATCAGGGTAGACTTGCCGCTGCCGGAAGGCCCCATGAGCGCGACGTACTCGTTCTTTTTGATTTCGAGCGTGACATCTTTGAGGGCCTCCACTTTTTCGGCGCCCATGATGTAGGTTTTATTGAGGTGTTTGATGGAAATCAGCATATTAGACGGTTGACGGTTGACGGTACACGGTTGACGGTTTTGAGGGGTGTTAGGTTTTTTTTCTTTTTTTTCGAAAAATCAACCCCGTGGCTATGACGAACAAGCCCACGAGAAATGTTGCGGATTTTTCGATCATTTGGGGAAACAAAAACTTAGCAATCAGAAAAAGCGCCAGCGCAACCGCTGCCAATACTGCTATCCAGAAAAAGAGGCTTTTGCCCGATGTATTGTTCTCTGACATTTTAATGTTCAACGTTTTAACAAATAACCAAATAACCACATCGTCAATTAACCGACTATTCAATCACTTTCGGCACCCTGAAAAACTGCCCGTCGTGTTTTGGCGCATTTTGCAGCGCCTCGTCCCGGGTCAGTTGGTTGGCCGTTTCGTCGTCGCGCAGCGCATTCACTTCTTCGTTCAGATAAACCAGCGGCGCGACGCCCGTGGTATCCAGTTCCTGCAGTTTGTCCACCATATTGAGGATGCGTTGCAGATCGCCGGTCAGTTTGGCGCGCTCGGCATCGTCCAATTGCAAGCGGGCTAATTTTTCAAGCCTCGAAATAAGGGTTGTGTCGATTTGCATGGAAAAAGGTTAGATGATCGATGTGCATTGTTCGTTGAACGTGGTCGGTTGAACGTTGAACGATTTGGATGTTGATAAATAATAACGGCATACTGCCCACTGCTACTGCCGACTGTTTTACCTTCGCTGCGCACAAAATTACAGCGATGAACCCAGGTTTTCCCTCAGACAAGACACTTATCAAACACGTTGCCCTGGCCGGAAATATTGGAGCCGGCAAAACTACCTTATGTGAAGTGCTCGCCCGCCATTTCGGCTGGGACGTCCATTACGAAGATACGGAGAACAATCCTTACCTGTCGGATTTTTATCTGGACATGAAACGGTGGTCGTTCAACCTGCAGGTGTTTTTTCTTTCGAGTCGCTACCAGCAAATGTTGCGCATACAGCAAGGCAACCGCACTGTGGTGCAGGACCGGACGATTTACGAAGATGCATTCATTTTTGCGCCCAACTTAGCCGATATGGGTCTGATGGAACGCCGCGATTTTGAAAACTACACCACCTTGTTCCAATCGATCATATCCCAGATCAAATCCCCCGACCTGCTGATCTACCTGAAAGCCAGTATCCCCACGCTGGTGGAACACATCCAGAGCCGGGGCCGCGATTACGAAGGCAGCATCAGCATCGAATACCTCAAACGCCTCAACGAGCGGTACGACAACTGGATCGGCAACTACCATGAAGGCCGCCTGTTGGTCATCAACGTAGATCAATTCGATTTTTCCAACAACCAGGAACACGCCGCCAAAGTACTGGAAATGGTGCAGGCGGAGTTGCATGGATTATTTTAGGGTCATTGGAGGTAATTAGAGGTAATTGGAAGTAATTAGGGTAATTACTTCTAATGACCTTAATTACTTTTAATTACCCCAATTACCTCTAATTACTCCAATTACCCTCTTATTATGAACGTCGATACACTCACCGGCCTGTTGTACCACACCTACAACAGCCTGTTTCTCAGCCTGCCATTCCGGGTGATCGAGCAGACGGGTCCGCACCTTCCCTTGTTCAGCCAGTTTTGCGACAAGGGCTTTCGGGCCGGGAAAAGTCCCGTGACCTTGGTGGAATCCTTTTGGGATGAGTATTTTGAAGAGGCTGCGCAGAAAGAGCGCATCGACCTGCTTTTTCATTTTATCCAATACGCCGAACGCCAGGTAGTTTTGTTCGATTCGGTGGAAGATGCGTTGTTCAGCCAAACGCATGATCTCGACGGGCCGGGATCGGTCAGGCATTTGCTTTCCCACCTCGATTCGGAGGTTTTGAAAAAAAAATTGCTGGAAAAAATTCAGGTTTTCGGGCTTCGGTTGGTGCTCACTGCGCATCCCACCCAGTTTTATCCGGGCAAAGTATTGGGCATCATCAACGATCTGGGTATCGAAATTGAAGAGCATAACCTGGAACGTATCCGTTTGCTGCTGATGCAATTGGGGAAAACGGCATTCTTCAACCGGCAAAAGCCCACGCCTTACGACGAAGCCATCAGCCTCGGCTGGTACCTCGAAAACGTGTTTTATCACGCACTACCGGATATTCTATTCCGGCTTTTGCGCGGGCTGCATCAGGACGTGACGACGTTTGTCAACCCCGGCCTGCTGGCACTCGGTTTCTGGCCGGGCGGCGACCGCGACGGCAATCCAACGGTCACTGCCGACACCACCGTACTCGTGGCACAACGACTGCGTGAGGGCGCTTTGCGCGGTTACTACCGCGATATCCGCCTGCTTCGCCGCCGGCTGACCTTTCGCAGCGTGGAGGACTATATCACTACGGCTGAAAGAAAATTATACAACACGCTCTACAAGCCCGAAGAAGCGGAAAAGTACGCGTCGTGCCAGGAACTGCTGGACGAATTGGACGAGGCGCGCCGTGAGCTCGACAAAGATCCGGACAACCGCTATCTCACAGAATTCAAAGACGAACTCGACCTTTTTATACTTAAAATCAGGGTGTTCGGTTTCTATTTTGCCAGCCTCGATATCCGGCAGGACAGTCGCAAACACAGCGAAGTGTGGCAGGCAATTCTTCAAAACTGGAACGAAAAATTCCCTTGGTACGATGCTGCGGAGTTCCACCGGGCCGACGAGACGACGAAGATGAACCGGCTGTTGTCGACCAATTTCAGGCTCGACGAAAATGATTTTGCCGACCCTTTTGTCAAAGAAACGATCCGCTCTTTTCGCGCCATTGACGAAATCCAGCGCAACAACGGCGAACAAGGTTGTCACCGGTACATCATCAGCAACTGCCAAAGCGCGCTGAACGTTGCCGAAGTACTGGCGCTTGCGCGGCTCGTCAGATGGGAAGAGCGGGAGACGAAAAGTGAAACGAACAGCGCAAAGGGTAGCGTGCCGGAACAAAGTGCATCGCTCCTTCCGCTCGACATCGTTCCATTGTTCGAGACAATCGACGACCTCGCCTCCTGCGGGGAAGTCATGCATACCCTGTACACCAATACTTATTATGCTACGCATCTCGCTACCCGCGGCAAGGTGCAACACATCATGCTCGGCTTTTCCGACGGCACCAAAGACGGAGGTTACCTCCGCGCCAATTGGAGTATTTACCGCGCCAAAGAAGAACTGACGCGCGTCAGCCGGGCACACGGTGTCACGGTCATTTTCTTCGACGGCCGCGGCGGACCGCCGGGGCGCGGCGGCGGCAACAATGCGAGCTACTATGCTGCGCATGGGCAGGACATAGAAAATCACGCCATCCACGTAACGATTCAGGGACAAACGGTCAGCAGTACTTACGGCACTCAGGCATCCGCCGTCTACAACATCGAACATTTGCTTACGGCAGGGTTGGAGAACTATCTGTTCCCCGACCACGCCAAAGAACTCAAAGCATCGGATCGCGAGTTGCTGGACGAACTCGCCGACATGGCGTATGACGCTTACTTAGTGTTAAAAAACCACCCCGATTTTGTCCCTTATTTAGAAAAAATGACACCGTTGAAGTGGTATGGCGATACCAATATTGCCAGTCGCCCCACCAAACGCAGCGGAGGGGAAGAACTGAAACTCGAGGATCTGCGGGCGATCCCGTTTGTCGGCGCCTGGGCACAAATGAAGCAGAATATCCCCGGGTATCACGGCGTGGGCGCGGCGTTGAAGCAGATGAAAAAGACCAAAAGCAAAAAGTTGCATGAACTCTACCAGCACTCGCTGTTTTTCAGGACGCTTTTGGAGAATTCGATGCAGGCGCTTTCAAAGTCTAATTTTAACGTGACCCGTTATTTGGAACAGCATTCGCGATTCGGCCATTTTTGGAAAATGTTGTACGAAGAGTACGACACAACGGGCAAAATGCTGCTCGAACTTTCCGGACAGGAACATCTATTGTCCGACAATCCCGCTTCCAGACGCAGCATTGCCATGCGCGAGGAAATCGTATTGCCGCTCATCGCGATTCAGCAATTTGCCTTGCAAAAATTGCAGGATGACAACCTGCATCCTGATGAAGCGGCCATTTACAGGAACCTCGTACTGCGCGCTATGTTCGGCATCATCAATGCAGCGAGAAACGCGGCTTGATTTACTCTTTCTTTCTTCCCGCTTTCACCCTGTTGACAAATGCATCGGCAAGCGACGGATTGGCGGGCACAATTTCGTACAATTCTCCGTCGGGCATTTTGATCTGGGTTTCTTTGGCTTTCATACCGATCAGGGCGTCGTTGAAACGGGTACTGCTCGACACAACGTTCATAGCGCCGGCCTGGTAACCGAAGAAATACCAGAGATCGGGAGAGGCTTTGATGTACAGATAAAAGCGGTCGTCTTTGTTGGTTGTAACGGCATCGCGTTCTTCCTCTTTCGATTTTTTCTCTTTTTCCTTTTTCTCACCTTTGTCATCTTCGCCTCCTTCCTCTTCGCTCGCTTCGTCGGTTTCCTCATCAGGCATGGTGGGGACTTCCACTGCCGAGCCACCGGGCATCTTATATTCTACGAATACCGTCAGGGTTTTGCCGAACGGCTCGCCATTGAGCGCAACCACCGGGAATTTATCTTCAAGGCTAAGGAAGGATTGGTATTCGTCATTCCAGATCACGGGGTGGCGGCCCAGCATAATTGCGTATTTGTTGTCTTTTTTCGGCAAAGCGATCAGGTTGCCGGTCAGGTTGTTCAGGGTTTCCGGGAGGTCTTTTTCATCGCTGATAAACTCTGCGACAGCCGGTTGGTAGAAGTTCGGATTGGAGTTGTACACCGCAGCCGGAGCGTCAAAACTTGCCGCTTTGATGTCGTTGACCATGATTTCCATGAGGGCTTTGGGAATGTTCATTTCCACGCCGGTCATAAATTCGCCTGTAACGGTATGGAACGCGGAGTCGGGCTTGTTGTAGTCGGATTTGAGACGGCCGGCAGTTGTGAGCGTCATGTATTTCAATTCGGAGCCGATATTGAGCAGGCCTTCGCCTTGCACGATGCCCGTTCGGTTGTCGAATGTCATTTCGGAGCCGCGCAGGGTAATATCGGCGACCTTGGATGAGTCGCCGTATGTGAAGCGGTCATTTTTAGCATCGTATTTGAACACTCCTTCGCAATTGAGAATAGCGCGGTCCACGCGATTGTAGGCCGGGAGCAGGATACGCGGGTACAGCTCGCCGAAATTCCGGCTGAGGTAAAAACCCGTCACAAGCGGATTGCCTTCCTCGTCTTTGGCATTGATGATCCGGATAATGGGATTGGTTCGGTCTACCTGTGCATTGATACTGAACCAGTTGCGCCCCGGCAGCCGGTCGGCTTCAATTTTGGCGAATCCGTCGAAGCGCAGGTTGCGCTGGTTGGCTTTCAGGATGATCTCACCTTTAAACAGCGTTTTTACATCCATGTGAAAACTATCCTCGGGTGTGACTTTGCCGCTGGCAGATGTAAGCACGTTTTTGGTGGATTGAGTGCCACCGCCCCGCCGTTCGCCCACGATGTCGTTGAAAAAAACTTCCTGGTTGTAGCCGAAGATATTGTATTCATAGTAACCGCTGGCTTTATAGAGTTTTTTACCAAGAATATCGACTGTTGCGCGGTTAATAGTGTGGTATTTGTTGATCGTGTCGGCCACGATGCGGGCGTTGGTAAGTTGTTTCATCTTACCACCCGGTTCGATGATAATATCGGCTGAGTCCGGATAAATGTAAGCGTCGGCAGATTTGATGACCTCGTTGCCGCCGATGTTCAGGTAGTTGGTTTTCAGGTCGTAAAAGGCTGTTTTGCCCGCAAACGCCAGTGTGTCCTGGTCAGGGTCGATGGAGACGAAGCTGCCGGGTTTTTTCGGGTCTGCTTTGAACTTGATGGTTTTTTCCCGCATATCCCAGGTAAACTCGTTCATCGAAGTGCGATATTGGTCGAGGGGGAGGGTCGTGGTGGCGCTCTCCGAATTGGCCTTGAAGTGACCGACTTGTTTGTCGAAGTCAAGTTCGCCATCGATGTTCCGGGAGTCGAACGCGATGCCTTTGCCGTCCAATGATTTGATTTGCAGGTCCGCCGTATCGGCACTCGCCTGAAAAGGTCCGTACGAAATAAGTTTGGATGTCAATACGCCTTCCGTCCATTGGAAAACGCCTTTTCCTTTCAGACCGGAGGGGGTAAGGATAAGCGTTCCTTTGTGCGAATAGCCGGAAGATTTGAACAACTCGAAGTCCTTCGCTTTACTTTCCACGTACATGGAATCTTTGAAGGGCAACCAGTTGACCGACACGTTTTCACCTTTTGACTGGGGTACTTTTACCGAACCTTCACGGTCTTCTTCCATAAAGAATTTCTTTGCCGTCCCGGTCGTCTGTTTGGGTCTGAAAACCAAGTCTTCCGATTCGATATCAGCTGTCAGGTACTCTAATTTTCCGGTACCCAGAAAGCCTTTGTTGCTGAGATCGAGTTCACCGGTATAATTGCCTTTTTTAGAATAGGTCGGATAGCCGGTCGGTGGAGTTTTGTGGACGAAACCAAATGATTTGTCTTCATCGCGCACCACGATGGTTTCTTTGAACGAAGGGAAAATTGTAGCGGGGAACATTTCTCCCTTGAACTTCAACTGCTCTTTGGTGTAACTGTCCAAACCGTTGAAAGAGAAAGGGTCGAGTTTGAAATAGAATGAGTCGCGGGTGTACACGCCTTTTTGAATAGAGCGCTTGTCATAAAAAACAAAAGAGTGTTTTTTGGCCTGCAGGGAAGGGAACATGGCGAGGTCTTCCTTGCCGGACTTGTTGTTTGGCGCATCCACCAGCAGCACGCCCGAAACGAGTTCTACCGTCGAATTCATGGCATTGGCAACAGGTTGTCCGTTTTTGTCCAGGTCGCCCGTCGGCAGGTAAAAGTCCATGTGTCGCACCGAATCGAAGTTGATCTGGAATTTTTCGTACTTAAATTCCATGTCGGAACCCTCAAACAATACCAAACCTGCATACAAACGCCCACCGATGCGCATATCCCTGTCTTTCAACAATGTAAATTCGTTGTTGTATGGGATCAGCGCCACTTTCTGGCGGTTGCTGAGTTCGATTTTTTTCACATCGCGCACGTGCGTTTCTTTGGTTTTCAAATCGAGCCGGGCATTGGCATTGGAACTGGTAGACTCGATGTTGATGCCGTCGTAGTCGCGTTTGCCCTGGCTGGCAAGTGCGTAGTGGATGAGTTTGTCGCGCAGTTCGATCTGGTGCCGGTCGAAGTAGTAATTGATAAAACCTTCGCGCACCAGTTCTGCCAGTAAGGTCTGGATGCTGGAATAGTCGAATTTAGGATTAATTTGTTGCGCGTACACGTTGTCCGACACGAGGCGGCCATTGTCTTCCTTGTCCTGGTCGCTTTCGAGCCAGGTGATGTAAAGGGTAGAAATGGGATTTTGCGTGGCGATATGCTGCATTTTATTGTAGTCCGCCATGTCGAAGTGATTGCTGCTTTCGAAGGATATTTTTTGTTCCACCCCTTTACCCGTACCGGCACGCGCCCCTATCTCGAGCGAATCGCGGTTGAGGTACCATGCAATCCGGTCGGTATTGAGGTTCATATTGTAAAAGGAAGAGAAAAAAGGGTTGCGCTCCGATCCCTTGTCGCCCCGGGTAAGGCTGATGACCTGTGCCTGGATGTCGTACCGGAAATCTACTGCCGGATGGAACAAGCTGTCGGCATCCATAAAAAGTTTGGCATTCACGCCTTCGGCAACGATATTTTGCTCGCGCTTGATGATAAAAAGCGGTCCCGTTCCGTAAAATACTTTTTTTCTCTTTTTGTCATATACGGTTACCTGTGCCGGTTCGTTGCCGGAGCCATAGCCGAACAGCGAACTACCCGCCAGACGGAAGCCGCCAAAATATTCGACGCCTTCACCGATCTTCGTGATTTTCAACTTTTTGTCAAATGACTCAAAACGCGGAAACTGCGCCGCGCCTGCCTTGTTGTCCACTACGATGTTGTGTTCAAATTTGCCCGGAATGCTTCTGCCGGGAAAATAAAGCGGGTAAAACATAAGCGCCGAATCACATTGAAACAATGGTTTTACGGCTTCCACTTTATAACCGGTCAGTTGTACGTAAACGTTTGAATCCAGCCCTGCGTCGGCCCAGGTGACTTTGCCGCCCTGGCCGTGCCAGACATTTTCAAACGGCAAAAATTTGCCCGATGTCGCAAAGATGGTGATCGAGTCCTGTTTCCGCACACCGACGAGGTTTACGTTTTCACAGCGGATTTGAGGCTCTTTATTAATATATTCGAAGTGAAATTTTCCGCCCTTTACTTTCCATGTTACGGATCCGCCTTCACCGGTTTTCAGGGCGCGTTGTTCGAGAAAGTCCACTGAAAATTCCAGGAACTGGCTGATGGGTTTGGTGCGGCCTTTTTCCACACCGCCTACGGCTTGTTCAGCCAGGCTGTGCCAGCGGTTGAACATAGAAGTATCGGGGTCGCTTTTTGCAGCGGAGACGGAGTTGACGTAGTTTTTAAAATAGGGAAAGGGTGTCAGTTTGTAGTCTGCCAGCAGGTTCGACATGGCGATTACACGCTTCATATCCTGCTCGTTGAACTGACCGCTTTTGTATATTTTCCTGAAAACCGAAAAGGCTTCCTCCATATCGGGGCGCTTGGAAGCGGTCATGAATTGCCCCAACTGGTCGACGAATTCGTTGGGGTTTTCGGGAAACTTGGACGAAGCGGGCGCTTGCGCCAGTAAGCCGCCGGCAGGTGACAGTTGGCAGTATACCAACAAGAGAAGCAGTGTGCGAAGCAAGGCGGAGTAGTGTGCGTGTTTCATTGTTGAAACTTTTAAAAAGTTCTTTTTCAACGTGTTATTTGAAAAAATGGAATTTTACCGCAATGCGGGTACAGTAAAATCGAGGACTAGTTGACTGGAAAGGTTCATGGAAATGCCGGCGGGCTGTAGAACGCAAAAATGTTGACAAACTTACATGTTACAGCCGGCATTTAACGCCAAAAATCGGGAATTGGTGTAGCGACAGACCTTAAAATTAATATGGGCTTTCGTCAGGATTTTGTCGGGTATCGAAGATGGCCAGCACCCGGATATCGGAAGTCGTCTCTTCGTAAAAAATGCGGCGATGTTTACCTTTTAACTCGTGAGTGGTCATGTGTGCTTCTTTTCGCTACAAAATTAACTCGCTTTTCCAGAACTCCAAACACAACCAATTTCCCTTTTCCGTCTTTCTCTTTTTTTCAAAACCTGCTTGCTCCGCGGCTTCGGTTACAATTGCTTCATCCTGAAGTAGAATGCCCGACACGAGAAGCCAGCCTTCCGGTTTCAATAACCCGGCCAGTGCAGGCAACGCATCCAGAATCACATTGCGGTTGATGTTGGCCAGGATGCCGTCGAAACCGCGCCCCTGCACCGCGTCGAGCGTGCCGCAGCGGGCTGTTACGTTGGTCACGGCGTTCACTGCACTGTTTTCTAAGGTATTGCGGTACGATTCTTCTTCAATGTCGACGGCTTCCACTTCAATGGCACCGAGTTTCGACGCCAGTATCGCCAGCACGCCTGTGCCGCAGCCGAAGTCGAGGATTTTTTTTCCGGCGACGGGCAGGTGTTCCATGGCAGCGATACATTGCCAGGTCGTCTCATGGTGGCCGGTACCAAACGCCATTTTCGGATTGATAATCAGTTCGTATTGTACTCCCGGGTTCGGTTCGTGGAAGTCGGCGCGCACGGCGCAGAAGGCGCCTGCAATCACCGGCGGAAAATTGCTTTCCCAGATTTCATTCCAGTTTTGGCCGGGGATAAAAGTCTTGTCCCATTCGAAATCAAATTGCTTTTGCAATTCAAGCAGTTGCTGTTCGGCCACGGTTTGTCCGGCAGCCGCAGGCAGGTAGGCGTTCAGTCCGTCTTCGGTTTCCTCGAAGGTATCGAAGGGCGCCTCGGCGAGATATGCCACGAGGATGTCGGCGGTTTCGGGCTTGCCCGCCGAAGCGTCGGAGGCGGGATTAACGCGGAGGATGTATTTCCAGTAGTCCACGGTGTGGGGGTTTTATGGAGACAAAGGTGGTGTTTTCCAGAAGTAATGAGCACGAAAATATTTTATTCCAAAAATGGAATATCTAATTCCATAAAAGTTGAAGATCGCGCTAACGGCTTCTCCTACTTTTGGCTTGCCTCCGGACGGCAGTTTTATTCCTGCGGCTCTCATGTCAGAGTGTCGTGTTTTTTCACCAAAATCGGTTTTTAGTCATGAAAAACGAAAGTTTCTTCTTCAGGCAAAAGGCAAGCCTTTTTGGATGGGTCTGCTTTATTGGGTTAATATTGAATTCTCAAAATCTTAAAGCCCAATCTTTCTGTAGTACAATTGGGGGTGTTGGAGCAGTAGGTGCTTTAAATTCCGGCAATTTTGGCAATCCTACCGGACCGTATTATATCAGAATATACATTCATGTTCTGCGTAAAAGCGACGGGACGGGCGGGCAGACCGAAACTGCTGTAGAGTCAGCCCTTGATTATCTGGACGAAGCCTTCAACCCCCACAATATCTTTTTTGTAAGACAGTGTGAAATAATTTACATTGACAATACCACATACTTTAATCAGGGAGCCGGTGCACATTGCACTTTGTGGCAAAATTATAGTCATCAGGATGGGATCGATATCTTTTTTGGTTCGGACGAGGGCCCCGCAGGTGGAATCGCCTCAAATATTGGAGGGAAATCTTTGGTAGTAGGTGGTAGTTTTTGGATTTCACCCTTTCAACCACTGGTGGCATCCCATGTTTTTTCTCATGAAATGGGGCACTGTCTCGGTTTGTGGCATACACATCACGGTACAGTAACAGAATCAGGTTTTGATTGTGGTATTGACTTGACAGACCCAAATCAGTGCATGGAACTGGTGAATGGATCAAATAGTGCAACTTGCGGCGATTATGTACCGGAAGATACTCCTGCCGATCCTTTTCTTAATTTCAATGTAAATTCAAGTACATGTGTATGGAATGGCAGCGGCAGCGATGCCAATGGACAACCTTACAACCCTGATGAGCGTAATATCATGGCATATACCCATGTTAGTTGTTTTCAATATTTTTCAGATAATCAGGGGTTGAGGATGCGGCAGATAATATCTACTTTACCCGTTCTCCAGGCCTGTATCGTCCAGCCCGACCTTGTAGCGCCAACTATTTTTACAAACACCACCTGGACGACGGCCAATACACCAAACAACGGAAATTTCCTTATCGAAAGTGATTTGGTGATCGAAAATGGTGCAACGCTTACCATCAGTTCAGGGGTGACCGTTCATTTCGGTGAGCAAAGCCGGGTCATTGTCAAGCCCAACGCCCGTCTGATTTTGTATGGCACTTTGACTGGCATGGGATGTTCCCAAACGTGGCAGGGTGTGCAGGTATGGGGCAGTTCGCCGGCGTCATCACAATACCCGGTAGGTGGCGTGTATGCACAGGGTCGTCTGACAGGTCAACCGGGGTCGGTTATTGAGAATGCCAGAACCGCAGCGAAACTATATGGACCGACGTACACCCTTGCCGGCGGGCAGATTAATTGTAATCAAACGACATTTCGAAATAATATCGTCGGTGTCGAATTCGCACCTTACCTGAATTTCTGGCCTTTCTCCGGTTCACAACAAGGTAAACCCCGTAATTATTTCGGTACGTTCTCCCGGTGTGCGTTTATTACCGATGACGATTATCTGCACGATGATGCATTTTATGCTTTCCTGCACATGACGGGTGTGAATGGAGTGAATATTTTTGGTAGCGGGTTTGCCAATACCCGTACTATCGACGGCGACGAAACGGTTGATTGGGGGTACGGCATATTTGCAAACGATGCAGGTTTTAATGTCAGCGCATTAGGCATTGGCCCAACCTATCCGCCCACGTCCTATATCACTTCTGATTTTTTCGGTCTTGGATATGGAATTTATGCAGCCAGGATCGTGACGAACCGTCCCTACACGGTGCGGCAATGCAATTTTAATCAATGTTTCACTGGCATTCGAAATAAATCGGTGAGCGGCGGCACGATTCTTTTCAACAACTTCAATATCGGACAAGTACCGGATATTATCGCTTCTCCTCAAAGACAGGAAGGTATTATATTTGAGACAGACATCAGCGGTTTCACATGTGAAGAAAACAACTTTACCAAAGTAAACGGACAATTTGGTGTGTTGCCAATCGGAACTGTCAGCATAAACACCGGAATTATGAACAAGACCATCCGAAGAAATACATTTACCGGATTAACTTTTGGCAACCTTGCGAACGACGAAAACGCTTCCCAACTTCCTGCTGACGGTATACGGGGTCTTTACTACGATTGCAACGAACTAACCAACACCACATCGTATGATTTCAGAGTCCCAAATGGAAGGATAAAAGCGAGACAAGGGTTGGAAGTGCCGGGCCCGAGCGGCACTGTATACAATGCTGCAGGCAACGAATTCGCTTACACTGCAATTGATTTTTCCAACTTTGGCGCACACATTCAGTATTATTACAATCCCACGGGGACAAATCAGGAACCAGTGGTATTTGAAGGAAATATTACTAAGATATCTGCAGATGCCAATTTGTGTCCCGTAACTTATTGCGAACCTCCGTGCCGTACGGATGAAGAATTAGCGAATCTTAAAAGCGACTATTATATCAAGCGGAACGCATACCAATCTTTAAAAACCAGTTACGTTCAGGAACCTACTGAAAACAAAGCAAATACATTGGCTTACTACCAACGGGTGATGGACGAAAATACCTACATCGTTGCGTTGCATGCAATGTATGACACCCTCGGATATAATGCTGATACTTTGTTGAAATGGGTGGGAAACATGAATAGCGTTGAAGGTGACCTTTGGCTGGCGGACGAACTACTCAATAAAGGGGATGCAAGTGCTGCGATTGACTTGCTCGACGGGGCTACCTCCAAATACGGACTTACTTCTGAACAGGAGGTGGATATTGCAAAATACCAGTCCATCATTTCGTTGTTGGATGGTAAGCAGCCATATACACTCGATGAGACCACTTTGCAGTCAATAGACGGCTTTCTCGAAGCTGAGGGCTGGGCTGAAGGCTGGGCGAAAAGTATCAGCACACTGTATGGCAGCCATTTCCCGCCGGAATACGTCACTACCGACGTAGAAGAACGCGCAATGGAGCAGGAGGTCGAAAATGCGAATCAAAATTGGCTGACAGTTCAACCAAATCCGGCGAGCGATTATGTCGTATTTGCGTTTACTTTTCCGAAAAACATTCAGTCAGTTTCAGTCAGTATTTTCGACGCGAATGGAAAAGTCGTATCCAATCAGGAAAATATTGCCGCTTCCGATACGTACATCTGGAAATCGAACGGAATCCCTTCAGGGATTTACTTTTACAAAGTAGTTGAAAACGGCACCATCCACCAAAGCGGTAAAATTATTTTGAATAAATAATCTCTCTATTTTCGCACCCCGTAGGTTCTCCCAACAACCTGCGGGGTGTTTTACATTTATGCTATGAGAATTTTCCTTTACTTGCTTTTGCTGCAAATGCCCGCCCGGTTTTGTGCTCAACCGGGTTTCAGCAAAGTATATGACTTTGGGCAAATAGCAGCCAATTTTGGCACAGTCATTCAAGACGGTGATGCGTTGGTGGCCTTCGGCACTTGTAAAGAACCCGGTCAGCCCGAGTTCGGACTGCTGTTCGCAAAACTGGATACCAACGGGAATATTCAGAATTACAACATCTACAACGACAGTCTCGACGATGCTTTTACCCAGACCTACCCTGAAAGTATCATCAAATTAAGCAGCGATTCAGGATTTGCAGCAGTTGGCCAGGTATTTTACAGGGCAAACGGTTTTATGGCAAAATACGACAATGACGGTAATTTGCAGTTTATCAAAGAGTATCCTGATAGTACTTCTGAAGTAGATTTCTACTATAAAATTCTCGAAGTGAACGGTGGTTATTTGGTAGCCGGGAGGAAGTTCAGATGGGTAGGAGAAGGAGATATATTTGTTTTGCGACTTGACACACAGGGTAATAAAATTTGGGAAAAAACATACGGGACTATTGACCGAAACGAGGGGTTTTCAAGCCTGATAAAAATGAATGACGATGAATTTGTCATCGGCGCTTTTACAACCAGTCCGCAAGGGACCCCTTTGCAACAAATCAAAAACACCAGTTTGATATTTGCCATTGACAGTCTTGGCAATGTGAAATGGAATTGGGAAAGCCAACCCTCCCTGGAAGAGTTGGGGGTTGGTCATTTGTTCAAAACCGCCGATGGCAACTGGGCATACCAAAGCGGAAGAGCGGTTTACAATCCAACCTACAATGAACTTTCGCGTCAGCCCAAGTTCATCATCCGCGATTCAAACTTTAACCTCTTATCGGATGCATCATTTGGTACTGCCAACAGTACCCTCAATTCTTTTTACCACACCATTCAATCCGGCGATGGCGGCTGGCTGTGTGTCGGTACGCAAAACGTACACTATCCGATTCCTCCGGTTCCGATACAGTTCAATGCGCTTACAGGGTGGATGGTTCGCTTGGACGGCAACGGCGACAGCCTTTGGAGCAGAATAGATACGGCCTATTGGAGTTATAATTCAGGGTCTGAGAATTATCTGAACGCTGTGATCGAACTTCCCGGCGGCAGTATCGTTTCTTGCGGTCAAACCATCCTGTACGAAGGACCGTTCGCGCCCCGTTCGTTGGGCTGGTTGATAAAAGTGGACATGAACGGGTGCCTGGATACGCTGAACTGCGCTACAACGGAAGTATTGCCGGCGTCTTATATATTTGATAAAATCAACGTTTTCCCCAACCCCACGAGCGCTTGGTTAAACATTGATGACACAGAAGATCATTCGGCGTGGGATCAAATTGAGTTGCTGAATTGTGTTGGGCAGTCTGTTCAAACAGTCGTGAACAAAATCGGCAGAATCGATATGAGCGGCTTGCCTGACGGGATTTATTATTTAATATTTAGCAAGTCCGGTCAAAACAAGGCGACAAAAATCATTAAAACGGCATCAAAGTGATTTGGCTATCAACTCGATGTCCCCCATCCATTTCACTAAAGGTTGCAACTGGTTGGAAAGATGTGCCGCTACCTTGTTTTCATGGAACATCATTAAGTCGCGCAATCTTTCTTCAAAGACTGCATCTGCGCGCAGCTGACCGTTTTCCAATTTACTCAACTTACCTTGGCTGATGCCCAATAAATCGGCAAAATCAGTTTGTTTTTTGTTAAGGCATTGGCGGGCAAAACGGATAATTTCGGGGGAAATAGTAGCGAGTTTACGTTTCGGCATGGAAGAAGCGGGGGTAATGAATTGATTATATATACAAATTTAATGGCAATATATACAAATGCCAAATTTTAAATCAATATATGGTAAAATTTAACACATGATAAACATACCATTTTTAGCACTAAACCCATCCTGAATTCCGTATTGTTTCTCCTACTTTCGCCTCGGGAATGAAAAAAGAAGTTTTGAATTGCGGCTTTCGTATTCTGGGGCACTCCGTTTTTACGATCCTCGCTCTTTTAGCCGCCTGGTTCTGGCAGGAACGCACCCTCATCCTCGACGCGGCCTTTCAGAGTTACCTGTTCATCGCTGACGCTTACCCTGCAATTATGGTGGAGCGGTTTGGTGCATCGGCCGTGCAGTTGCTGCCGCTTGCGGGTGTATGGGCAAGCGCATCGTTATCCACTGTTTTGCTGCTTTATTCTGTTTCCATCGTGTTGTTCCATTGGGCGCTGTTCGGTGTTTGCCTGCACGTTTTGAAAGACGGGAGGGCTGCATTAACGATCTTGCTGTTCAATATATTGCTGGTAGGCGACTCCTTTTACTGGATGCAAAATGAACTGCTTCAGGCGATTACGCTCATGTTTGTTCTGTGGAGTTTGTTGATGCGGCGCGGCGACCATAGCCGTTTCAACAGGTTGGATTGGGGACTCGGCATCGTGCTGTCAACGACAGTGATCTATTATCATCCATTGGTATTTTTTCCGCTGGCGTTTGTGTGGTGTTGGTTGTGGCTGCATGACGACCGGTTGCTTTCAAGGCAAACACTACTGCTGATTGCCGCTTTGTTCGCCCTGATTTTTTCCTCGAAATATATTTTGCGCCAGCCGAATTTTTACGACCGGGGCATGACCGGTCAGTACGTCCGTGAGTTCAATTTTTCTTTGGAAAAACTGTTGGCATCGAACAGTTTCCGGGATTTTGTCGCACATCTGGACGACAATTTTTTGTTGTTGCTGCCCTTGCTCGCGCTTGTTACCGGCTATTATATCCTGCAAAAACGCTGGCTGCTGGCCGCACTCGTGCCAGGCGCCACGTTGCTGTATTGCCTGCTCATCATGCAACGGTTCCTCGCCGACGATCGCTGGTATATTCAGGAAAGCCATTACCAGGTGCTGGCGGTGTTTTTGATCGTGCCGTTGGTGTGGGATGTTTTACCGGTATGGCTTGCCTGGTTTAGACTTTCCAGGTTTTCAAAACCTGACGTGCGCCATAAAGTTTTAGCCTTCAAGGCGTCATAA